>CDZG01043055.1_pt1 | contig 38435 bp, 24 predicted proteins | sample 557741 | NCBI WGS metagenome assembly CDZG01 (sample SAMEA3182086, study PRJEB8094) | gut metagenome | biome: human; feature: gut; material: Stool; isolation source: human stools | place: Canada | collected 2013-01-21
CGAGAAATGGGCAGTGCCCATTTCTCCGACGTGATGCCGAGACCGACACACGGTATTACATTATTCTGTAGCTGCACGCTCACTTACCGTGTCCGCGAGAAATGGGCAGTGCCCATTTCTCCGACGTGATGCCGAACTTCGATTTTACTGCGTAATCCTTTGCGGCATACTCCGCACCGCGCTTTGCGCGCACATAACCGCACCGCAATATCCCCCTCCGTGCCGAACGGCACACACAGCGCATTTCGCCCCCGGCGGCACGTTCCGCCGCATACTGCGTATAGCGCATTTCGCACACCGCGCCGTCCGCACCTCATACCCCATCGCATCGCGCATACCGCGCACCGGCAAAATTCTCGCACATGCGCATAAATAAACCGAGGCACGCTCATGCATGCCCCGGTTTTTCATTTTATTATGCGGTTACTCCTCGATGCCCTCGTACATGGCGTCGATCCTGTCGGTGTATTCCTTCCACACCTGAGACAGCGCGGCGAAATCCTCGTCGGTGAACGTCATGCTCGGGAAAGGCGATACGCCGTAGATGTCCGGCACGCCGTATTCGCTCTGCTCGAGCATGCAGCGCATCGTGTCGCGCTTGGTGTTGTATCCGCCGTTGTCCGTGTCGATGATCGAATCGGGCGTGGCGATCTTGTACATCTTCGCGCGGAACATAAGATCCTCGCGGCAGAAGCGGTTCTTTCCGTCGTAGTCGTGAAGGCGCGCCTGATCCACGAGATGCGCGAAGTACGGATGGCACGCCGATGCGTTGATGATCGCGTGAGGCTTGATCTTCTTTGCAACGGTGTAAATGTGCTCCATATAGTCGTAGAGAAGCTCGACGCCGTACTTGCCGGAATAAGTCTTGAACTTGCGTCCGATGGGATTCATGAACGCATAGTCGATCTTGATTCCGTCGCAGTCGTAGCATCCCTCGTCGGAGGAGAAGATGCGGTAGAGCGCGTCGTCGAGAACCTTCAGGAACGCAGGGCTCGAGGGATCGATCTTCTTTGCGGGAGGATCGAGCTTGCCGCCGCCCATGTCAGCCGTCACGCATGCATCGTCGGAAAGTCCTTCGGGATCGAACACCTTGAACCAAAGCATCGTGTGAACGCCGTTCTCATGCTGCTCGTCAACAAACGCGCGCAGATCGGGCCACTTCTCGGGATCGGCGGCGTCAACGGCATATTCGGACTGCCACTTGTCGTCGATGATGAGGCAGCGCGGGTAAAGTCCGCCCGCGTGGAGCCTGTCGAGATAGTCCCTGTACACTCTCTCGCAGGAGCGTCCGAGCGCGCCGCCGGGAACGTCGGCGCGTGCGAACTGCTCGATCCATCCGCATGCCATCGGACCGTACCAGAACTTCGGAGGGATCTCCTTCTTTCTGGGGCGGGCGATACCGCTTGTGTAGTAGTACTTCGAATACTTCTCGCATACGTCATACTCATCCTCCGCACCGAAGCCGATGATGAAGGGCGCGGTCCATTCGCCGTCAACCTCGGTGTGACCGTGCTGATCGGTGGAGAACCAAATTCCGCCGTGGCTGTTGAAATCGAAGCTCTGGAAGTTGTGTTCGCCCTTTTCGGCTACAAGGCCGATACCGAGCTGACGCTTCAGCCCCTCGGTGCGGAATGCGTAGCAGAACATCGGAGGAACCATGAGAACCGACCAGCGGTGGCATCCGAGCATCGCTCTGAAGTGGTAATCCTCTTCGTTGAAGAGCGAGAGACAGGGGGTGAATCCGTCCTGAAACTCATATCCGCTCAGTCTGTTGCCGTCGGCGGAGCATCCGCTGAAATACAGAACCCCGTCAACCTTGCCCTTGCCCTTTACGGTGACGCTGTATTTGAAGCGAAGCGGATCGCAGACGAGCGTGTAGATCTTTTCTTCCCAGAGATTGCTCTTCGACGTCCATCTGAAGGTGACGGTGTGACCGTCCTCCTTCACCGACTCGAGAACGGGAAGGCAGGTGTCCGCATCGTCCGCGGTCTCGTAATTTTCGTCGAGAGTATCGACGCCGGTCGCAATGTCGAGTTCGGCGACCGTGCATCCGTCGAGAATGACGCCCGCGCGGCTTCCGTCGATCTCGAGAGAGTATTTCGCGCCCTTGTAAGTGTACATAATTTTCCCCTTTCGGTGCGGGCGGAGGAAGGTGCGCCGTCCTCGGGGACTCGCGCCGCATCCGCCCGACGTTAATCAAAGTCAGGCTCATTTTAACATATTGCACGGTCTCTTGCAAGCACCTTCGGAAAAATAATGTTCAAAAAAGAAAAACGCGGAAAGATCCGTGTTTTTCGGCAGTTTGATCGGTTTTATTTTCGGGCATCGATCAGAATTTCCGATATTATTCCGGTCCCGTCCGACCGACGGCGCTCCGATTATTTCAGATCGGGGATCGCGGCGAAGAACTCCCGCAGTCTCCAAAGCTGCGACGGCTTGTCGTCCCTGAGCCACGCGCGCGAATACCTCTCCGACCATGAAGAAATGATCCCGCGAAGCTCTTCCCTGTCGCAGTATCCCTCCGCGCCGCGCAGATAAAGCGATATCCGGTTCAGTATTTCGATCCCCTCGGCGGAAAGGATAAGATCGCCGATAACCGTGTCCCCCTTCCGTCCGAGCGCCTCGAGGCGGCGTATCTCCCCGCGGCAGACTTCGATCGCGTTTACCGCGTCGGCGTCGGTCTTTTCGTTTTCGTAGGTGAACTCCTCGGTCTCGCCCATGCGGAAATTCTTGTTGTACCACGTCACAAGATGCGCCCACGTCGAGATGCTCTCGGCGCGGCAGAGCGCAAGAATCGTCTCCGTCATGTCGAATTCGACGACCCCGTAAAGCCTCTCCGATACAAGGCGCGTGAAATCGCCGCCCGTTTCGGCATCCGTGTTCCAGCTCTTCTGCGCTCCGTACAGCGCTCCGTACAGATTCGAGTTGAACGGGCATATGTGTCCGAAATCTCCCCAATTCGTGTTGAGGATTCCGAGAACACCGTTCTTCTTCGCGTGTGCGGCAAAGCTTGCGATGTTGCCGATCCCCTCGTCCGCATTCTCGATGAAGCGGCTCCATGAGGACGTGCCGGGGCAGAAGATGCTCCGATATCCCATGTCGTTAAACACCCAGCCGAGCCAATCGGGCACGACCTTGTGATAGCACCAGTTGAGCACGATTACGTCCGAGGGAGAGATGTTCTCCTTCACAAGCTCCGCGTGAGCCATGCAGACGTCTCCCCAGAGCATTGCTGTCTTGCCGTGCGCGCGGAGCGCGGAGATAAGCTTCGTCGCATGGTGAACGAACGCTTCTCCCGTATCGCGTCCCGCATTCCTTCCCTTGCAGAGGTCGAGCGTCTCGTCGCAGCAGATGTTGAAATACTTCGATCTGAACAGCGGAATGTACTGCTCGATCATGCTTATCACGACCTCGGCGGATTCCGGATTGTACGGGTCTATCGTGTGATGCCACTGCTTCTCCATCCAATAAACGCGCTTCGGCTCGAAGTTTTCAAGCTCGCACAGGTGCTTGTATTTGTCGCTCTGAAGGAGCGTGTACATATGACCGAACGTGGAGAGGCTCGGCACAAGATCGATAAAGTGCTCATAGCAGTAATCGTCGAGCGCGAGCATCTCGGCGGGGGTGAGCGCCTCATCCTCGGTGACGATGCCCTCAAGCTCCTTGAACATGAACGCATCCTCAACGTAAAGCTGGAGCATGTTTATCTTGTAGTACGAAAGCATATCGACAATCGCGAAAAGCTTCGACAGGCGGTTCACCCGCCCTCTCGTTATATCCTGATAGAATCCGCGGAAAGGAAAATCGGGCTTGTCGAAGATGCGGCATACGGGAACATCCCCGTCGCAGACCAGCTGACGGAGCGACTGAATGCCCCAATACGCGCCCGCCGCGCCGCCGCTCTCCACGGTTATCCTGTCCTCCGTGACCTCGAGAGTGCAGCTCTCGCATTCGGGATCGTCCCCCGCGCAAACGACGATGCAGTGTCCCTTCTCCGCGCCGACGCGAAACGGCACAAGCTCGCCCGTCTTCCCGCCGATCTCCGAGCACAGGATCTGCACGGCGCGCGAAAGGCGCTGATCCTTCGCCTTCAAGTATACCGACACACCCTTCAGGGAGAACGAGCCATCTCCCTCGACCGCCATGTACGGCGTAGGTATAATACGAATCATATTTTTCCTCCGAAAATCACTCTGCCGCAAAAGGCGGAGCGGCGGCTTCGGGCGTTCCCGCGGGGCGATGATGCCGCGTATCGCGCCCCGTCTACGGCATCGCGCGGCAAATCCCCGAAATCCGTCATATCCCCGCCGCATGACGTGCGGCTGTGAAGTAAGTATATCATATTTTCGGATTTCTGTAAAGCGCCCCGGCAAAGGAAAACGCGCCCGCCGCCGAAAGCCGGCGGATAACGGACCACCCGAAAAGCCGCGGCGCACCGAAAGAAGGAGTGCCGCGACTGCCGTGCATATAAGGAAAGCATGAAGCGCAGTTTCCGCGCACCGCTCTTTCGCATCCGGGAGGTTCACCGTCGAAATCCGCCGCACTGCCCACACCTCACGAAAACTCACCGCCGAAAACAACCCGCCCGATCTTGCACATCCTTAAAGTACGGCAGCAAAATCCGCCATGCCGCCTCCACCCTCGCACGTCTCTCCCATGACTTCCGCCGTGCCCCATTCTCCGCTGTTCTGTATTCTTTGCCACCGTCCCCGTAACATTCCTCACAGCCGCACTGCATTCTTTGCAGCCGTCCCCGTATCATTCCTCACAGCCGCATCCCCCTTCTTCGCAGCAGCTCTGCCTCTCCCCCCACGTGATCGCCGCCCCGCACCCTTGCCCGCATTCTTTGCCCCCGCGACCGCCGCCTAATCACCCGCGCCTCACCTCCGCCGCGCACCCTCCGCACAAAAAATGCGGTTTTGGTATTGACAAATCCGGCGCAGTGCGGTATAATTGCTTCAAAATTGAACCTTTCAAATTTGAACATTCCGCGAGGTGTAAGCCGTTGAATCCGAGTATAGAATTTTCAAGAAAGCTCGGCGCCGCATACGATGCGTCGTGCAAGCCGCTGTGCCGCGAGCTCGGGATACCGCAGACAGCGCTCGATATCCTTCTGTTTCTCGCAAACAATCCGTCGTACAGAACGGCGGCGCAGATCGTGAGCATCCGAAAGCTCAAGGCGAACCTCGTCTCGTTCAACGTGAACAGGCTTGTCGGCGACGGATATCTCGAGCGGCGAGCAGTCGAAGGGGATCGGCGGCAGACGGAGCTCGTCCCGACCGAAGCGGCACAGCCGATCATCAGGCGCGGGCGTGAGATTCAGGAGCGCTTTTTCCGCGAGCTTCTCGACGGGATGTCCGAGGAACGAAAAGCGCAGTTTCACGAAACGGTTGAAATCATGGAAGGAAATCTCGACAGGATTCTCGGGGAGGAATGAGCGGTATGAATATCTTAATTACGGTCGCTGTCACGTTTTTTGCGGGGATGGGCGCCGGGCTCGGCACGGGCTTTGCCGGAATGAGCGCGGCGGCGGTCATCAGTCCGATGCTGATAACCTTCCTCGGAATCGAGCCGTACACGGCGGTCGGGATAGCACTTGCCTCCGACGTGCTCGCAAGCGCGGTTTCGGCATACACCTACGGCAAAAGCAAGAATCTCGACATAAAGAACGGCCTTATCATGATGGCGAGCGTGCTCGCGTTTACGGTTCTCGGAAGCTTTGTCGCAAGCCTTCTTCCGTCTGCCGCGATGGGTAATTTCTCGGTTTTCATGACGTTTCTTCTCGGAATCAAATTCATAGTGCGCCCCGTCATGACGACGAAGGAGGCGATGATGAGCGTCGCTCCGCGAAAGCGCGCCGTCCGGTCGGCGGTCTGCGGGACCGTGATCGGACTGATCTGCGGCTTCGTCGGTGCCGGCGGCGGCATGATGATGCTTCTGATCCTGACCTCGGTGCTCGGGTACGAGCTGAAAACCGCCGTCGGAACAAGCGTGTTCATCATGACCTTCACTGCCCTCACGGGCGCGATCTCCCACTTTGCGATCGGCGACACACCCGATATAACGGTGCTTGTCCTGTGCATCGTGTTTACGTTCATATGGGCAAGGATCGCCGCCGTATTCGCAAACCGCGCGGAGCCGAAAACGCTTAACCGCGCCACCGGAGTTGTCCTCGTGATTCTCGGCGCGGCGATATTCCTGTTTTCGCTCATAAAGTGACCGCACGCTTCGCGCGATCGCGCCGATCGGGCGAAATCACAAAAAATAACATCAGCCGCCCGGATGAACTGTCCGCACGGCTGCCGAAATACAGAAAGGGAGGAGCGCAAGGCTCCTCCCTTTTTCACTCAGTACCGGCTCACCGACGCTTCGGCTGCCGCGTCGATGAAGTCATGATCGTCATGCATGATTATCACGCGAAAGGAGGGAACGGACGAGTACCGAAACTCCGACACCCATTCGTGAACCGTCTCAACTCCGCCCCTCTCGCGGGTCCCGACATATTCGAAATCCGCGATGCTGCCGAGATCGGACACCGGAACGCGGTCAAACTCACCGCAGAAAAGATCGCCGATCTTCACATAGGCGATGCCGAGACACGGATCGTCGTGCCCCGGAACTGCGAAATACTCCGGCACGGGATCGGTCCCGCCACGCTCCCAAAAACACATTTTCATGCTCCCGATCGAATACAGATATTCGCCGTACCCGTTTTCAAAGGAATACGAAGCGCGCCCATCGGGAGTGTGCGCTTTAATCACCTTGCCGCGCTTCGCCGCCGTTTCGGAATACGGCAAGCCCATGTCGGAGAACAGATCGCCGTTCAGCGTGAGATCAACCGACGCTCTCCCCGCGTCGGCCGAGCCGTGAGCGCTTTCGTCACGCCCCGCCGCGGTGTCCGCAGTCGTCTCCGCGCGCGCCGGATCGGGCGTGAGCGACGCGTCCGCCTCACTTCCGCCGCTTCTGCCGCATCCCGCCAGCGCAAGGATAAGCGCCAATGATACCGCAAAAAATATTTTCTTCATATCCGTTGTCCTTTCGTAAGCTGTCGGGAACGGAGAAATTCCGCGCCGTCTGCGGCGGTCCCGATTCCCTTTCACCTATAAAGACGCGATTTTTCGCCGAAGGTTGCAAGAATACGGAAATTTGTAAAATAAATTTTCGCAAATCGGCGCAGATCACGAATCCGCCGCAGCCCCGACCGCCGAAGCGCATCGCCGCACCCGCGCGGCTCGGAAAGGCTCACCGCGCCCGAGCACACCTCGCGCCGCATAACTCCAAAGACAAATAAAGAGAGGAAAGCCGGAGGATTTCCTCTCTCTTCCGATCCCCGTCGCGCCGCACACTCACCGCCGGACGGTTATCGTTGCATTTTCACATCCTTACAGGGTTCCGGTAACCGTAAGACGTGTGACGCCGGGCGTCACCGTCCACGCGCCGGTCGCCGTATCCCGTACAAAGGTTGCCGCAGGCACCGTGATAACGCCGGGAACCGTGACGAAAGTCCCCGTCGCCTGATCGTAGGTGTAGCCTTCCGTCACCGCCAGCGCCGTCTCGTTCAGACTGACGCTGATATCCGAAAGGATCGGATCGAAAATATCCCTGACCGACACTTCATCCTCCGCCGTCGCCGCGCCGCTGCCGTAGTTCTGAATTATAAAGGTGTACGTCACCGTGCCGTTTTCGGTCACGGACACGGGATCGATGCTCTTCGTGATGGTGAGCGCGCCGGAGGCGTCCGGTGTGACGGTCGCCGACGCCGTGGACGGAGCCGTGATGCCGGATGCCGTAACCGCAGCGGTATTTACAATGCTGTCATCCGCGCCGAGGGGCGCAAACTGATTCACTCTCGCTTCGTAGATCAGCATCAGATTGCCCGACGCGGGCACCGTCAGCCCCGAAAAAACGATCGGCGGTCCCTCAACGACCGTAGGTGATGATATCTGGAGGACACCGTTCACATAAACCCTGACCGATCCGACGACATATGCCAGAGGGTAAAGTGTTCCGCCGCCGAAGGTGTATCCTCCGAGATCGTCCGTAATGCTCACACCCGTAAGCGGAGTACTGCCCGAGTTGACCGCGCTTATAACATAGGTCACATCCCCGCCGCGGACGTAATTTTCCGTAACCGCCGTTTTGCTTACCGAAAGAACTTCCACGATCTCGCCGACCGCAATATTTGAATTCACAACAGCTCCGTTGTACGAAAGCTATGCCTGATTCGTAAACCGCGCCATACTTTTCTCCTTTTAAAACAACACCGCACACCGCCGCACCGTCAATCCGACAGTCTGCATCTCCGCCTTGCGGAGACGGACGCCGGCAGCCTGCGGTATATTATTATTTCCGAGGGGCAAACCCCTCGCTGAATTATATGAGAAAAGAAAGGCAAACGTGCGGAGCGCAAAGCCGCGGCGCGGGACGGATCGTTCTTCCGTTGATCCGGCGCGATACACGGGGCGCAAAACGCCGGGGGAACGGGTCCCGCCGCCTCCGATAGCCGAGCCTTTTGCGCCCCTCCGCCTGCGCGCGTCCCATCCGCGCACGTATCGTAATCCCGCAATCCGCACGAAAATTCGAAAAATACGCGGAAATCCCGCACGCGGCAGGGTCTTTCGGCGTTCCCCGCCCGAATTCCGTTGTTAAAACAACGTAATTCGAAATTCAATCGTCAAAAAACCTTTACGCCACGCCGAGAAGCATCCTGCCGAAAGGCCTTCCGTACCGCTGCGTATCTCGGGCAGCGCACGCCGCGACGCATCCGGTCCCCGATATCTCCCGCAATCCGCACTTTTGAACGAAAAATTTATATTTTTCAAATATTTTGTGATTTATGAACTTGACAAATATTTTTTCATAAGATAGAATATAATTGTAAAAAAACTTCGGAGGTAACCAACATGAGTATTTTTTGCGGAAATTGCGGCGCTGAGCTTCCCGATGACGCTCAGTTCTGCACCAACTGCGGACATTCCGTTCCGGCGAAAAGCGCAGAGAGCGAAGGCACGGAGACTGTAAATGCCGCCGTAGAAACCGACGCTGCAGCGGAGCCGACTGCCGCTGCACCCGCTTCCCCGACCGACAGCGCCTCTCAGCCTGCAGCGGCACCGTCCTCTGCCGAAACTGCTGCGGCACCGTCCTCTGCCGAAACTGCACCGGTTCAGAACAACAAGAACCTCATCCCGATAATCATCGGCGGTGCTGCGGCAGCCGTTCTCCTGATCGTCCTTATCGTTTCCATCTCCCTCGGCGGCGGCGGATACAAAAAGGCGATTAACAACTACTTTGACGTTATGTTCAGAGGAAAAGCCGACAAGATCGAAAAGCTCTGCCCGCCCAAGTATTGGGACTGGTACGAGGATGAGTACAGCGAGGAGCTTGACGACATAAAGGACGAGTACAAGGACAACTGGGAGGATATGCTCGAAAAATTCGAGGACGAGTACGGCAAGAACTTTAAGGCTACATACAAGATCACCGATAAGAAGGAGCTTTCCGACAAGAAGCTCAAGACCATCCAGGACAATCTCAAGGAGAGATACGACATCGCAAAGAAGAGCGTCAAAAAGGCTTACAAGCTTGACCTCGATGTTGAGCTCAAGGGCAAGGACGACGAGGATTCCAACGAGCTTACCGTTTATGCCGTAAAGATCGGCGGAAATTGGTATCTCTGCAACGAAGACGGTTATTTCCTGAGCGCCGGTTATTGATCTGCGGAGTCTGATGCGGTCGGATCGTCCGGCGGAAAGTCTCACACAAACGAAAAGCGAAAAAGGAGGATCTCACGATCCTCCTTTTTGTTGTGCTTTCGCCTCGATCTGCCGTGCGGGCGATTTCCGCGCCGCGCGAAAACGATCAGTCGAATATTATGAGAGCCATGAAAACGACAGGCTCGTCGCCGAGACATTTGAGTCCGTGTCCGTAACCGTCGGGAGTAAACGTCATGTCTCCGGCGGACACCGTGCGCTTCACGCCGTCGTCATCATATTCGCCCTTGCCGGAAATGATGTAGTAAGTCTCGCTCTCTCCGTGATGCTCGTGAAATCCGAGAGAAGAGCCGGGCTCTATCGTCACCTCGGCATAAAGTCCGCATTTGCCGTTGAGCTGCTTCTCACCGAGAATGTGCTTTATCTTGACCTCGCCGTCTCCGCCGCACATGTTCTTTACAACTTCACATTCCATGATAATTTTCCTCCGTTTTTTAAGTAGGGGGCGGAAAAGTCCCCTCTGCTGCGTATTTTAGCACAAACGCACACGGTATTCAAGCACTTTAACGAAAAAAACGGAGGAACGCGGGGACGAACGAGGGGACGGGGGACGGGGGACGGACGCAGGACCTTTTTGAAAAAAGGTCCCGCACCCCCAAAAACTTTTGAACTGAAAGTATTTTGAGTGAGTCGTTCTCTCGGAAGACAAACTGTAAAATTCCGCTGAACTTCGCAGGTGCAGGTTTTACGTCGGAGAAATGGGCAATGCCCATTTCTCGCGGACACGGTAAATTGATGTGCAAAGTCAGGCTTACGTTATACCGTGCTCGACTTCGGATTTACGTTGGAGAATGACGCTCGTGCAATGTCGGTCTCACGTTGGAAAACGGAGCATTGCTCCGTTTTCGGGAACATGGTAAGTGAACGTACAGGTTCGGTCTGATGTTATACCATGTTCTTCATTCTCGCGGACACGGTAAGTGAATGTACAGCTATAGATTTATGTAATCCGTGTCCTTTTGCCTGCGGGGGCATCCCCGCCCGGGGTGCAGGGGACGGAGTCCCCGCTTGGGTTTGGGACAAAGTCCCAACATGTAATAATCCCTGCATGGCATTCTCCGAATGCCATGCCAATTTTGCGGACGTACAGCTATAGATTCATGTAATACCGTATCCTTCCTCCCGCGCGTCCGTCCCGTCAGCCTCGGCTTCACGTTGGAGATTAGCGCGTTGCGCTGATCTCGCGGACACGGTAAGTGAACTTACAATTACAACTTCATGTAATCCGTGTCCTTTTCTGCCGGATATGCCCCGTTTTTCCGCAAAACAAAAATGTTTACACAAAAAACGAAAGATTTTGACATATTTTCTTCTATCTTATTATTTACATTGCGGAAAAAAGAGAGTATAATATTATCTGAGTGTCGGCGCAGTGCGCCGCACCGTAAACAGGTTCAGTTCAATCATTTATATATGGAGGAAACACAATGGCAAGAAAAAAGATTTCCATGGACGGAAATACAGCCGCCGCGCACGTCAGCTATGCGTTCACGGAGGTTGCCGCGATCTACCCGATCACGCCGTCCTCTCCGATGGCCGAAGTCACCGACACATGGTCGGCGACCGATAAGAACATCTTCGGTCAGAGCGCGAGAAACATCTTCGGCGACCGCGTAAAGGTCATGGAGATGCAGTCCGAGGCAGGTGCCGCAGGCGCCGTTCACGGTTCTCTCGCTGCAGGCGCACTCACCACGACCTACACCGCATCTCAGGGACTCCTTCTCATGATCCCGAACATGTACAAGATCGCCGGTGAGCTCCTTCCGAACGTAATTCACGTTTCGGCACGCTGCGTAGCTTCCCACGCGCTCAACATCTTCGGCGACCACTCCGACGTATATGCATGCCGTCAGACCGGATATGCAATGCTCGCAGAGACCAACCCCCAGGAAGTAATGGACCTCGGCGCTGTCGCTCACCTCTCCACCATTGAGGGCCGCGTTCCGTTCATCAACTTCTTCGACGGCTTCCGTACCTCTCATGAGATCCAGAAGATCGAAGCATGGGATTACGAAGACCTGCGCGAAATGGTCAACATGGACGCAGTCAACGCATTCCGCGCACGCGCGCTCAATCCCGAGCATCCCGTTCTCCGCGGCTCCGCCGAAAACGGCGATATCTTCTTCCAGCACAGAGAGGCTTGCAACCGTTACTACGATGCTCTCCCCGAGATCGTTGAGAAGTACATGGGCAAGGTCAACGAAAAGCTCGGCACGAATTACGATCTCTTCAACTACTACGGCGCTCCGGATGCAGACCGCGTTCTCATCGCAATGGGCTCCATCTGCGACGTTGCCGAGGAAGTCATCGACTACATGAACGCATCCGGCGAGAAGGTCGGTCTCATCAAGGTCCGCCTGTACCGTCCGTTCGTTGCGAAGAAGCTTGTTGAAGCTATCCCCGCAAGCGTAAAGAAGATCGCAGTACTCGACCGCACCAAGGAGCCCGGCGCTCTCGGCGAGCCGCTTTACCTCGACGTTGTGACCGCTCTCGCATCCTGCGGAGTTTCCGGCATCAAGGTCATCGGCGGACGCTACGGTCTCGGCTCCAAGGATACCCCGCCGTCATCCGTATTCGCAGCATTCGAGAATCTCGCGGCAGACGAGCCCAAGGATCACTTCACCCTCGGAATCGTCGACGACGTTACCGGACTTTCCCTCCCCGAGAAGGACTGCCCCGATACCGCTCCCGCAGGAACGATCGCATGCAAGTTCTGGGGTCTCGGCGGCGACGGAACCGTCGGCGCAAACAAGAACTCCATCAAGATCATCGGCGACCACACCGACAAGTACATACAGGCTTACTTCCAGTATGACTCCAAAAAGACCGGCGGCGTGACCATCTCTCACCTGCGCTTCGGCGACGCTCCGATCAAGAGCCCGTACTACATCACCAAGGCAAACTTCGTCGCATGCCACAACCCGTCCTACATCCTGAAGGGATACAAGATCGTCAACGACGTAAAGCCGGGCGGCACGTTCCTTCTCGACTGCCAGTGGTCCGCCGACGAGCTTGACCGCCACCTCCCCGCATCGGTCAAGTCCTACATTGCAAACAACGATGTAAACTTCTACATCATCAACGCTACCTCGATCGCAAAGAACGACGTCGGCAACATGAAGGTAAAGAACACCGTCCTTCAGTCCGCATTCTTCGCTCTTGCGAACATCCTTCCCATCGACGAGGCGATCGGCTACATGAAGAAGGCCGCTACCAAGTCCTACTCCAAGTTCGGCGACGATGTCGTTGCTCAGAACCACAAGGCTATCGAGCTCGGCGCGAACGCATTCGTCAAGGTTGACGTTCCCGCAGATTGGAAGAACGCGGGCGAAACTCCCGCAGAGGCTCCCGCAGAGGGCAAGCGCGCGGATCTCGTCGATTTCGTAAACAAGATCGTCCGCCCCGTATCCAAGATGGACGGCGACTCCCTCCCCGTCAGCGCATTCGAGAACATGGCAGACGGTACCTATCCGCAGGGCGCGGCAGCTTACGAGAAGCGCGGCGTTGCGGTATTCGTTCCCGTATGGCATGCAGAAAACTGCATCCAGTGCAACCAGTGCGCATTTGTATGTCCGCATGCGACCATCCGTCCGTTCGCAATGAACGCGGAGGAGGCTGCGGCAGCTCCCGCACAGACCAAGTTCACCGCAAAGATGATCGGCAAGGGCTGCGAGGATCTCAAGTTCACCATGGCTATCAGCCCGCTGGACTGCATGGGATGCACGCTCTGCGTCAAGGCTTGCCCGACCAAGCCCGAGAAGAGAGCTATCGAGATGGTCGCTCAGGAAACCCAGCTCGATCAGCAGGAGGTGTTCGATTACGCCGTTGCAAACGTATCCGAGAAGAATCTCCCGTTTGCGGACAGCACCGTAAAGGGAAGCCAGTTCAAGCAGCCGCTGCTTGAGTTCTCCGGCTCCTGCGCAGGATGCGCCGAGACCTCTTACGCACGCCTTATCACTCAGCTCTTCGGCGAGCGCATGTACATCTCCAACGCTACCGGATGCTCCTCCATTTGGGGCGGAAGCGCACCGGCAACTCCTTACACCGTAAACCGCGAGAGCGGACGCGGTCCGGCTTGGGCAAACTCCCTCTTCGAGGATAACGCAGAGCACGGACTCGGAATCGCACTCGGTCAGAAGACCCTGCGCGAGAGATACATCCAGAAGGTACGCGACCTCCTCGTTCGCTACAAGGAGATGAACGTGACCGCAGAGTGGACCGGCTGCCTCGAAGGCTACCTCGACACCCTCGACGATGCAGAGGCAAACGCCGCTGCGGTTGAGCATATGTGCTCGATGCTCGCAGAGGACGTTGCACGCGGAACCTGCGAGACCGTTCCCGCAGAGAGAGAGATCCTCGAAGGCAAGGATTACCTTGCAAAGAAGTCGATCTGGATCTTCGGCGGCGACGGCTGGGCTTACGATATCGGCTTCGGCGGACTCGATCACGTTCTCGCATCCGGTGAGGATGTCAACGTGATGGTATTCGATACCGAGGTTTACTCCAACACCGGCGGACAGGCTTCCAAGGCTTCCAACATCGGTCAGGTCGCACAGTTTGCGGCAGCAGGTAAGGCGATCGGCAAGAAGAGCCTTTCCGAGATCGCAATGTCCTACGGCTACGTCTACGTTGCACAGATCGCAATGGGCGCAGACATGGCACAGACGCTCAAGGCAATCAAGGAGGCAGAGGCTTACCACGGCCCGTCTCTCATCATCGGCTACGCTCCCTGCGAGATGCACGGCATCAAGAAGGGCGGAATGCAGAACTGCCAGCTCGAGATGAAGAAGGCTGTCGAGGCAGGATATTGGAACATGTTCAGATACAATCCCGCTGCCGAGGGCGCTAAGCTCACGATCGACTCCAAGGCTCCCACCGGAGACTACCAGGCATTCATCACCAACGAGGCACGCTACAGCCGCCTTGCTCAGTCCTTCCCGGAGAGATCCAAGGAGCTCTTCGCAAAGGCAGAGGAAGCTGCGAAGGAGCGCTACGAAAGACTCGTCAAGATGGCGGAGCTTTACAAAGACTAATCGCATAGGATAAAGACGGACCTTCCCGTGTGCCGATAAACGGTAATTTGAAGAAATTACGAAATCGGCCGCCGTAAACGGGAGCGGACCGCAAGCAGACAGCATCCGGCTTCGGTTGGATGCTGTCTGCTTATGTGCGTTTAAGGGGGAAGCCTTGTTTGCTCCGGCAAAGACAGCGAAACGGGGGAAGTTGTTATCGCTTTCGTGCGGTTATTTTGTAAAACAGCGAATCGCTGGGGAGTGAATACCGTTCGCTGGGGAGTGCGTATATTTGCGGTCAAGCAAAATACCCCTCAAAACCGTAAAGTCGATAGATAGGTATTTCGATGCAGAGTATGATTGACACCGGGAAAGCAGGAAATCGGCTTGTATTCGCAGAAAAGCTGCATTTTAGGGCGATAACTTCCGAGTATTCTATTGAAAACAGAGCTATCCTTGTGATACAATGTGTGTATACACCAGCAGGTAGGAAACACAGCAAATGAAAAGGAGCAGCCAAGTGACAATACAACATAAAAACCTAACAATCCGCCAAGCCGAGGCTGCCGACGCAAAGCAGCTTGCCGCTTGGTGGAATGATGGTGCTGTGATGGCACACGCAGGCTTTCCCAACGGCTTGGGAACGACCGAGGAAGAAGTTTTAAAAGGACTTAGAAACGGTCTTCTGGTTGTTGAGGAAAACGACCGTCTGATTGGCGAGTGCAATTACCGCAATGTGTCGGATGGAGTCGCAGCAATCGGCATTAATATCTGCGAGACCGACTGTCAGAACCGTGGTGTCGGCAGAAAGGTTTTGAGCATGCTGATCGGTTGGCTGTTCAGAAACGGCTATGCCGAAATCCTCCTCGATACGAACTTGACGAACACAAGAGCGCAGCACGTTTACGAATCACTTGGATTCTGCAAAGTACGAACCAATATCGATTCTTGGAAAGATCAGCTCGGTCGGCTTCAATCATCGGTTGATTATGCGCTGGTTGAGCAGGATTTTGTCAGTTATGAGTGATGGAGACACCTATGCCGGATAACCGGAATCTCCGGCGACCGGTACAGGTCAAATTCTTTGAATCGGCTGTTTGAAAAGCGGGAGGGGCTTCGGTCCCTCTTTTTTTGCGCCCTCATGCAGGCAGTGCAAATATTTATGCACCGCGTGCGGATATTTTTTCACTATACTATTGACATAATGAATATATGCGTGTATAATATCCATAATTAAGAATATTTATTCAAAGGAGTGCGCAATGAAACACCTTCTCAAGCTGTCCGACCTTGCCTCAGACGAGATATTCTCCCTTCTCGATCTCGCGGATAAGTTGAAATATGAAAAAAAGCACGGTATCCCCCACCCGATCCTCGCCGGCAAGACCCTCGGCATGATCTTTCAGAAATCCTCGACGCGCACCCGCGTATCGTTTGAATGCGGAATGTATCAGCTCGGCGGAAGCGCGCTCTTTCTCAGCTCGCGCGATCTTCAGATCGGGCGCGGAGAGTCCGTTGAGGACACCGCGCGCGTCCTTTCGAGATATCTCGACGGGATCATGATCCGCACCTTTGAGCAGGCGGAGGTCGAAGCGCTCGCCGAATACGGCACGATCCCCGTGATAAACGGACTCACCGACTACTGCCACCCCTGCCAGGTCCTCGCCGATCTCCAGACCGTGCGCGAGCACAAGGGCACGACCGAGGGAAAGAAGCTCTGCTTCATCGGCGACGGGAACAACATGGCGAATTCGCTGATCGTCGGCGGAATCAAAACCGGAATGTCGGTATCCGTCGCGTGCCCCGATTCGCACCGTCCCGATCCCGGAATCATGAAGTGGGCGGCGGAGAACGGCGATTTCAGCTGTTCCTCCGACATTCTCGGGGAAGCCGCAGGCGCGGATGTCGTGTACACCGACGTTTGGGCGTCGATGGGACAGGAGAGCGAAGCGGCGGAGCGCGCGAAGATATTCGAAGGATTTCAGGTAAACGAATCCGTTATGGCGGCGGCAGCTCCCGGAGCGATGGTGATGCACTGCCTGCCCGCACACCGCGGCGAGGAGATCACCGCCGAAGTGTTCGAAGCCCACGCAAACGAGATCTTCGACGAGGCGGAGAACAGGCTCCACGCGCAGAAGGCAGTGCTGGCAACGCTTTTGTAAAAGTGGCGGGCAGGACACGGTATAACGTAAAGTTATAATTGCACATTCACTTACCGTGTCCGCGAGATTAGCGCAACGCGCTAATCTCCAACGTGAGACCGAGGCAAGACACGGTATAACGTAAAGCTGTAATTGCACGCCCGTTTATCATATCCGCAAAATTGGCATGGCATTCTCCGAATGCCATGCGGAAACTTTATATATTGGGGATTTCATCCCCGAGCCCCAAGTGGGGGTTTCACCCCCACACCCCTGAGCGGGGAAGCCCCCGCAGGCATTCTGTCAAGTTCAGCGGAATTTTACAGTTTGCCTTCCGAGAGAACGACTTACTAAAAATACTTTCAGTTCAAAAGTTTTTGGGGGTGCGGGACCTTTTTTCAAAAAGGTCCCGCGTGTTCCCCCGTCCTCCCCCTATGAAAGGTAATATCATGAAAGCTTATCTTGTGCTGTGCGGCGGAGCCGTATTCGAAGGCGAGCGCATCGGCGCGGCGCGCGACTCCGTCGGCGAGCTTGTATTCACGACAGGCTCCGTCGGATATCTCGAAACGCTGACCGATCCGAGCTACGCCGGTCAGATAATAATGCAGACCTTCCCCCTCATCGGAAATTACGGTGTCATCCCCGAGGATTTCGAGGGCAAATGCGCCTGCCGCGGCTACGTCGTGCGCGAGCTGTGCGATACGCCGTCGAATTTCCGTTCGCAGGAGGATCTCGACACCTTCCTGCGCGAAAACAACATCCCCGGAATCTGCGGCGTCGATACGCGCGAGCTCACGCGGATCATCCGCTCCGAGGGTACGGTAAACGCCGCGATCGTGTCCGATCCCTCGGCAGTGACGCATCAGGCGCTCTCCTCCTACCGCGTCTCGGATACCGTTGACGAGGTGGGCAGCCGCGAGATCGCCCGCTTCCCCGCCGAATGCGAAAAATACCGCGTCGCGCTGCTTGACTTCGGTGCAAAGCGCAACATCATCCGTTCGCTCACCGCGCGCGGCGCGTCCGTCACCGTGTTCCCTCATACGACCCGCGCCGAGGATATCCTCGTCGGGGGCTTTGACGGCGTAATGCTGTCGAACGGTCCCGGCGACCCCGCCGACAACACGTTTGAGATCGCGCAGATCGCAAAGCTGCTCGGGAAAATACCCCTGTTCGGGATCTGCCTCGGGCATCAGCTCACCGCGATCGCCGCGGGCGGAACGACCGAGAAGCTGAAATTCGGGCACCGCGGCGCAAATCAGCCGGTGCGCGACCTTGCCGACGGGCGCACCCGCGTCACAAGCCAGAACCACGGCTACGCCGTCGTATCGTCTTCCCTTCCCCCGTCGGCGAAGCTCCGCTTCGTAAACGCAAACGACGGAAGCTGCGAGGGGATCGACTACCCCGAGCTGCGCGCATTCACCGTGCAGTTTCACCCGGAGGCGTGCGCGGGGCCCCACGATATGTCGTTTCTTTTCGACAGATTCACCGATCTTATGAAGGAGGGCTGAGTGTGCCTCTCGATAAAAATATAAAGAAGGTTCTCGTGATCGGCTCCGGTCCGATCGTGATAGGACAAGCCGCCGAATTCGACTACGCGGGCGCACAGGCGTGCCGCGTTCTCCGCGACGAGGGGATCGAGACGGTCCTCGTGAACTCAAATCCCGCGACGATCATGACCGACCGCGAAAGCGCGGACGAAATATACCTCGAGCCGCTCACGGAAAAAACGCTCGAACGGATAATCGAAAAGGAAAAGCCCGATTCGCTTCTTGCGGGGCTCGGCGGGCAGACCGGGCTTACGCTTGCGATGAGGCTTTCCTCAAGCGGATTCCTCGACCGCGCGGGAGTGCGCCTCCTCGGTACCGATGCCGCTGCGATCGACCGCGCCGAGGACCGCGAAATGTTCCGCGACACGATGAGAAAGCTCGGTCAGCCGACCGTCCCCTCCGAAATCGCAACCGACGTTGACGGCGCGCTCGCCGCAGCGGAGAAGATCGGATACCCCGTGATAATCCGCCCCGCGTTCACGCTCGGCGGAGCCGGAGGCGGCGTCGCCCGCAGCGCCGGCGAAATGCGCGAACGCGCGCAGCTCGGGCTGGACATGTCCCCTATCACGCAGATCCTCGTCGAAAAATACATCTTCGGCTGGAAGGAGATCGAATTCGAGACACTGCGCGACAGCGCCGGAAACGCTGTCGCGGTCTGCTCGATGGAGAACGTCGATCCCGTCGGAGTACACACGGGCGATTCCGTCGTCGTCTCGCCGTGCCTCACTCTTTCGGATAAGGAATTTCAGATGCTTCGCTCCGCGTCGCTCAACATCATATCGGAGCTCGGCATCGTCGGCGGCTGCAACTGCCAATTCGCGCTCAACCCGGATTCCTTCGAATACGCGGTGATCGAGGTGAATCCGCGCGTGTCGCGTTCCTCCGCGCTCGCCTCCAAGGCGACCGGATACCAGATCGCAAAGGTATCGACGAAGATCGCGCTCGGCTACACGCTCGACGAGATAAAGAACGACGTCACGGGCAAGACCTGCGCCTGCTTTGAGCCCGCGCTCGATTACGTCGTCGTCAAATTCCCAAAATGGCCGTTCGATAAATTCCGCACGGCAGAGCGCACGCTCGGCACGCAGATGAAAGCGACCGGCGAGGTCATGGCGATCGGTCAGAGCTTTGAAGAAGCACTGATGAAAGCCGTCCGCGGCGCGGAATGCGGCACGGATACCCTCCGCTATACGAAAGAAAATGTCTATTCTTCCCCCGACGATCTTTCGATCTGCGACGACCGCCGCCTGTTCCGCGTGTTCGCGGCTCTGCTTGAAGGAGAGACGGTCGGAATCATACACGAAAAAACAAGGATCGACCGATTCTTCATCGATAAAATAAAAAAGCTTACGGATTTTGAGCGCTGCGCCGCCGGACGCGCGCTGAATGCCGAGGAATACAGAGCCGCGCGGCGCATGGGCTACACGGACGGCGCGCTTGAGCGCCTGAGCGCCCATCCCCTGCCGGAAAAGCTCACAATATCCTATAAAACGGTCGATACCTGCGCCGCCGAATTCGAAGCGCAGACGCCGTACTTCTATTCCTCCTGCGACACCGTCTGCGAAAGCCGCGGCACGCCGAAGAGCGGAAAAAAGGTCATCATGGTGCTCGGCTCGGGTCCGATACGGATCGGTCAGGGCATTGAATTCGACTACTCCTGCGTCCGCTGCGTCCGCACGCTGCGCAGCCTCGGATACGAGGTTGTAACGGTCAACAACAATCCCGAAACCGTATCGACAGACTACGACACCGCCGACCGCCTCTATTTCGAGCCCCTCTGCGAGGAGGACGTGATGAACGTCATCGAGGCGGAGCACCCCGTCGGGGTCGTCGTCGCCTTCGGCGGTCAGACCGCGATCCGCCTCACATCGTTCCTCGACCGCGCCGGAATCAGGATATTCGGCACCTCGGCGGAGTCAATCGACACAGCCGAGGACAGAGCGAAATTCGACGCGCTTCTCGAACGGTTTTCGATCCGCCGCCCGAAGGGCGAGGGCGTCCTCACCATGGACGAAGCGCTCGGTGCCGCCGAGCGGCTCGGATATCCCGTGCTGCTCCGCCCTTCATACGTTATCGGCGGTCAGAATATGGTGATCGCGCATGACAGCGGCGACGTGCGCCGTTATATGGAGCTTATACTTTCCGGCAGCGTCGAAAATCCCGTGCTGATCGATAAATACATGCCCGGATGCGAGCTTGAGGTCGACGTGATTTCCGACGGGGAGAACGTGCTGATCCCCGGAATCATGGAGCACGTCGAGCGCGCGGGCGTGCACAGCGGCGATTCGATCGCCGTGTATCCGCCGTTCAACCTGACCGACCGGATGCAGAAAACCGTCGTCGACTCCTCGACAAAGCTTGCGCTTGCGCTCGGCACGCGCGGGCTCGTCAACATACAGTACCTCATCTACCGCGGCGATCTTTACGTCATCGAGGTAAACCCGCGCGCGTCGCGTACCGTGCCGTACATCAGCAAGGTCACCGGCGTGCCGATGGTCGATATCGCATCGCGCGTCATGCTCGGCGAAAAGCTCGCCGACATCGGATGCGGCACCGGACTCCACCCCGCGCCGCCGTATTTTGCGGTCAAGGTGCCCGTGTTCTCGTTCGGCAAGCTGACCGATGCAAATTCGATCCTCGGACCCGAGATGAAGTCAACGGGCGAGGTTCTCGGCGTCGGAAAAACGTATGCCGAGGCGATGTTCAAGGGGCTTCGCGCCGCGGGATACGATATGAGAATTCCCACGGAAAGCTCCCCGGTCGGAATGCTCGTGTCCGTCGATAACCACGACCTGCCCGAGGTCGTCACCCTTGCGAAGAAGCTCGGCGACGCCGGGGTGAACATCTGGGCGACGCCCGACACCGCCGCCGAGATCGCCTCCCTCGGGATTCCGGTATCCGAAATCGAAAAGGCATCGGACGCCGTATCCCTCATGGAAAGCGGAAAGATAAGCTATGTCGTTTACACGGGCGCGCTCGTCGATTCGACGATCGGCGATTTCGCGCTGCTCCACCGCCACGCGCTTCGTCTGTCGGTCTGCTCGATAACGTCGCTCGACACGGCGAACGCCCTGTGCGATATTCTTCTGTCGCGCTTCACCGAGGAGAATACCGAGCTTGTCAACATAAACCGCATGAGAACGAAGCGTCTGAAGCTTCCGTTTGTCAAAATGGAGGCGGCAGCGAACGACTACCTCTACTTCGACGACCGCGACGGCTCCGTCAGCGCGGTCGGGGCGCAGTCGCTCTGCGTCGGACTGTGCGACCGCCACCGCGGAATCGGCGCAGACGGGATCGTGCTGATCGGACGCTCCGACAAAGCAGACGCTTCAATGAAGATATACAACCGCGACGGCACGCTCGGACGGATGGCGGGCAACGCGGTGCGCTGCGTCGGAAAATTCCTGTACGACCGCTGCGGCGCGGAAAGCGAAAATCTGACCGTCGAAACGGATTCCGGAGTGAAATCGCTGAAGCTTTATATCTCGTCAGGAAAGGCATCCTCGGTAACGGTCGATATGGGATGCGCCGATTTTTCACCGAAATCTCTTCCGGTGACGCTCGACGGAGAGGAAATTCTCGAGCGCGAGACGGAGATCGGCGGCGAGAGCGTAAGGATAAGCTGCGTATCGGTGGGAAATCCGCACGCGGTGATCTTCACGGACGGAGCGGATAGCGCCGATGTCGGCAGACTCGGCCCGCTCGTTGAAAACGCGCCGTTCTTCCCCGAAAGGACGAATGTCGAGTTCGTCCGCGTCGTCAATGAGACCACGCTGAAAATGCGCGTCTGGGAACGCGGAAACGGCGAAACTCTCGCCTGCGGTACGGGAGCCTGCGCAGCGGCGGCAGTCGCCGCGCGGCTCGGATATGTGAAAAAATCCGCGGATATCACGGTGAAGGTGCGCGGCGGCGACCTCACGGTGAGCTTCGACGGAGATCATGTGCTGCTGACCGGCGGAGTCAGAACGGTATTCGAAGGCACCGTCGAAATATAGGAATACGGCGAACCGCAGCGACACAGCGGGAATACCGGACGTTTCGGAGAAACGGCGCGGCGGTGACGGCAGCCTCGATTCCGCGGGACATTCGATTCCGCAAACTCATCCGCCGCCTGCGGCGGCGGATGCCGCTCAAACTTCCGCATAATACAAACAGGGGGAACGCCCTTCGGAGCGTTCCCCCTCTTCATTTTTCAATACCGACGGCTGTCATCGGCGCATCGCAGCGTAAGCGACCGCCGCTTTCCGATACGCACGACCGGCACGTTTTTTAGAAATCACACCCGCCGTAGTTTTTCCCAAATCACGCGCGCCCAACGATCCGGCGATATCCCCGGCAGAGTCCGTCCGAGCATCGGTGCCCCGCGTCCGCCGGACGCCGCATCCCGCATTTTCGCGTCCGCGCTCAGTCCGCCGTGTCGTCTGCCGACGTGGCGTCGGTCGGCGTCGGATCGACGAAATTCACGATGTCCCGGAACACGCTGCGGCATTTTTCGTCCGCCTCCGCGCCCTTGCCCTCGCCGTAGATCTTCATCTTCGACACATCCCTCATGCATATGAGAGTATCCTCGGGCAGCACCTTCGCCGCCGTGAAGTACGAATAAAAATCCGTGTCGCCGAGCCTTACCGAATAGCCGTCCGCCGAAATCTGCACCGCGTCCGCGCCGAACACCTCCGACAGCGGAAGAAGCCCTTCTCCGACCTCGCGGTAGAGCTGCGGGCTGAGAAGCATGAGCACGCATTCTCCCGAGGTCATCTCCTCGCGAAATTCCATCAGCGCGCGCGCGTTCTCCGCCGCATCCACCGAATACGCATCTCCGAGAGCCTCCTCGTCCTCCGGCGAATACCACAGCACATCCGCGAGGTATATCTCCTCCGCGTCCTCTCCGTTGTGAACCGAACGGATCGCGGAGACTATCGCGCCGCCCGTGTCGGAGTAAAGCGGGACGGGACCCGCGTATATCATGCTGACATCGGCGAGCGCGCCGCCCGAGAAGAATATCTTCAGCGAAAGCAGCACAAGCAGCACGGCAGCCGTGCATATGATGAACAGCGCGCGGTGTCTGTACAGAAAATCGCGAAGGCGCCGGCGCGGGGCTTCGGTCTCCTCGGTCGCCGTTTCGCCCTCGGTCGCCGCGATCACCCTTGCACGGGCTGACAAAAGCTCACCGCCGTCCGTTCCGCCGTCCCTGCCGATTCCGCCGTCCCTGCCGTCGGATTTTTCTTTTTCGTCCGCGCCGTCCGCACCGTCCGCGCCGGCGGAGCGTTTCGTTTCGTCTTTCACCGCCGCCCCTCCTTTCTTTACTCAACGCGGGCTGCCCCTTCGGAGGCAGCCCGCGCAGCGTTTACCGAAGACGGTTCATCTTCGGAATTATCCTATCAGAGTCCCGCCTTTGAGCGCTCGATGTGCTCAAGCTCGGTCTCGTTGATCTCGCAGACACGTCCCTCGATCGGGAGAAGCTTCTCGGATATAACGTCGATTATGCCGTCTGCCTGCGGGAAGAAGTATTTTTCAAACTCATATGCGGGAGTGATCCAGTTGCGCGAACCGAATACGACCGGCGGCGCGTCGAGGTAATCGAACGCCATTTCGGCGATGTTCGATGCCATATCGCGCATTACGGAGTTGCGGTCCACCGCGTCTCCGACGATGATGATCCTTCCGGTCTTCTTTACGCTCTCGAGAACCTTTTCGTAGTTGAACGGAACGATCGAGCGCGCGTCGATGACCTCAGCCTCGATGCCGTATTTCTCGGAAAGCGTCTTTGCCGCGTCAAGCGCACGGTAGAGCACCGCGCCGATCGTAAGGATCGTGACATCCGAGCCTTCACGCTTGATGTCGGGCTCGCCGGGCGTTACCTCGTAGTATTCCGTGGGAACGCCGCCCTCATGGAATTTCTCTCCGATATCGTAGATTCTCTGGCTCTCGAAGAAGATAACGGGGTCGGTGCCGTTGAGCGCCGCGTTCATGAGACCCTTCGCATCGTAGGGAGTAGCCGGGAAGAACACCTTCAGTCCGGGGATGTGCGCGCAGAGCGCGGTCCAGTCCTGCGAATGCTGTGCGCCGTACTTGGAGCCGACGGATACGCGGACGATAACGGGCATCTTAAGTATGCCTGCGGACATCGCCTGCCACTTGGAAAGCTGATTGAATATCTCGTCTCCCGCGCAGCCGATGAAGTCGGCGTACATAAGCTCGACGATCGCGCGTCCGCCCGCGACGGCATATCCTACGGACGAGCCGACGATCGCGGATTCGGAAATGGGCGCGTTGAAGAAGCGGTGATACGGCAGAGCCTCGGTAAGTCCGCGGTAAACGGCGAACGCGCCGCCCCAATCGCGGTTGTCCTCGCCGTAGGCGATGAGCGTGGGATCCTCATAGAATTTATCGAGTATCGACTCAAAGAGCGCGTCGCGGAGTCCGAGAACCTTGATCTTCGGGATCTCCTTGCCGTTCTCGTCGAATGCGAAGCGGCTCTTCGCTGCAAGCTGCTTCAGGCGGGGATTCTCCTCCTTCGGCATGAGAACCTCGGGCTCGCGGCTCTCGTCCATGCTCCTTACATGCTGATTCGAGAACATGATCGATGAGATGATGTCGGGCTCCTTGGAGAGATCCATGCGGGGCGAGATCGAATCGTCGGTCGCCATGCGGCAGATGCGGGTCATGCGCTTTACGATCTCTTCATCGATAGCGTCGAACTCCGCCTCGGAGGCGATCTTGCCCTTTACCATCTTCGCTCTGTAAGCGGCGATCGGGCACGCTTCCTTCCATGCATCGATCTCCTCCTGCGTGCGGTAGGTGGAGGAATCGGACGGGGAGTGTCCGCTCACGCGGTACGTCATGACCTCGAGAAGCGCGGGACCGTCGCCGTCAACGAGGATCTTCTTCTTTCTCTCGGTCGCGTCGATCACGGCAAGCGGATCGTAGCCGTTCACGCGCTCCGCGTGCATCTGCTCGGTGTTGAAGCCGGCACCGAGGCGTGCGGGGATACCGAAGCCCATCGTTTCGCCCTGAGTCTGACCGCCCATTCCGTAGAAGTTGTTGAATACGTTGAAGAGGATCGGCATGCCGGAATCGTCGTACTTGCCGTCCATGCCCCAGAGCTTTCTGATCTGCTCCATCGATGCGAAGTTCATCGATTCCATGACGGGGCCGCGTCCGAGCGCGCCGTCGCCGGAGTTTGCAATAACTATGCCCTTCTTGTGGCAGCTTCTCTTGTAGAGAGCCGCACCGAGCGCAACGGGAGCCGCGCCGCCGACGATCGCGTTGTTCGGCAGGATTCCGAACGGGATAAAGAATGCGTGCATCGATCCGCCGAGACCGCGGTTGAAGCCCGTGGTGCGCGCGAAGATCTCCGCAAGTGCGCCGTAGAGAAGGAAGTTGATCGCAAGATCCTTCACGTCGCCCTTCTTATCCTCACTTCCCTCGACCGCGCGAAGCGTCACGCCGTCAAGGAATTCCTTCATTATGTCGTAAAGCTCTCCGTCGTCGAGCTTCTCGATCGAGGAAAGACCCTTTGCGAGAATTTCGCCGTGGCTGCGGTGGGAGCCGAACGTGAAATCGTTGATATCGAGGCAGTACGCCTGACCGACCGCGGACGCCTCCTGACCGATCGAAAGGTGAGCGGGACCGGGGTTGTGGTACTCGACGCCGTTGTAGACGCTCTTTACCTTGATCTCGTTGAGCATCGTCTCGAATTCGCGGATGATGCGCATATCGCGGTAAATGCGGAGGAAATCCTCCTTGGTGTAAATTGCTTTCTCTTCCTTGAGGGTCTTGTTGTACTGACAAAGCGGGATCGGAGTGAATTCGGCGAATCCGCGCTCAAAGACCTTCCCGGGATCTACATACTGACTTTTCGGCATTGCTTTATCTCCTTATAATTATTTATTCTTTATGTGCACCCCCGGCTGCGCGGGGCTTTGCGTTCAGATCATGAACATGCCTTCGCGGATGACCTCGCACACCGTCGGATGCGGGAACACGATCTTTCTCACGTCCTCGACGCGCTTTCTCTCCGCGACATATCCCGCGGCGCCGTAGATGATCTCCGACGCATACGAGCCGATCATGTGTACTCCGAGGATCGTGCGGTGAGCATCGTCGATAACGATCTTCACTATGCCGTCGCCGCCCTCTGTCTCGGCGATATAGCGTCCGCTGTACTTCAGCGTAACTGTGTGCTCGCTTGCCTTGATCCCCTGCTTCGCGGCGCTCTCGACGCTCTCACCGACGGACGCGACCTCGGGCTTCGTGTAGATCACGGACGGGATCGAACGGTAATCGACACGGTCGGGCTTTCCTATCATGACGTTCACGGCGACCTCGCCCTCGCGGTACGCGGTGTGCGCAAGCATCAGCCTGCCGTTCACGTCGCCCGCCGCCCAGATTCCGGGCACGTTCGTGCGGCACGATTCGTCGGTAACGACAGCTCCGCGCTCCGTGTGAATTCCGACGTTCTCAAGTCCGAGCCCCTCGGTGCGCGCGCGGCGTCCCGTGCTCACAAGCACCGTATCCGCCGCCAGAGTCTCGCTCTTTCCGCCGACGTCCACCGTGACGCTTCCGCCGTTTTTCTTTCCGGATACCGATGTGACCTTCGCCGAGAGAAGGAATTTGATTCCCGCCTTCTCGAGATTCCTCTGAAGGATGCGCGAAATGTCCGCATCCGTCGGTCCCGCGATCTTCGGGAGCATCTCGACAACGGTGACATCGCTGCCGACTGCCGCAAAATACGATGCGGTCTCAAGTCCGATAACGCCGCCGCCGATTACGACAAGCTTTTTCGGAACCTCGCGCAGCTCGAGAACCTCGCGGTTGGTCACGCAAAGTCCGTTTTCGTAAGCCTCGCGCAGCCCCGCCACCGGCGGGATCACCGCTTCGCTTCCCGTGCAGATGAGAAGCTTTTCCGCGGTGTAGGTCTCGCCGAGCGCGGTGACGGAATATCCGTCGGCGCTCTTTCCGGCGATCGACGCGCGCGCGGAAACGACCGTAACACCCGCGCCCTTCATCTTCGCGGCGACACCCGAAACGAGCGTGCGCACGACTTTGTCCTTGCGGTCAACGACCTTTGCATGGTCGATCGACGCGCCGGATACGGTTACACCGAACGCCTCCGAATGGAGCGCGCCGAGGTAAAGCTTCGCGGAATTGAGAAGAGTTTTCGTGGGAATGCAGCCCTCGTTCAGGCAAACGCCTCCGAGAGCGCGCTCCTCGAAGAGGATCACTTTCATTCCGCCGTGGGCGGCGCGCTCGGCGGCATTGTATCCGCCGGGACCTCCGCCGATTACGGCAAGATCGTATTTCATATGTTGTACCGTGCCTTGGATAAGGCATCCTTTCTTTATTTGTGGTACGGGGAACGGGCATGGAACGGGCATGGGAACGGACTAAGGAACCTTTTGAGAAAAGGTTCCTTAAACCTCCAAAACCTTTCAAACTGAAGGGGATTTTGGAATTCCTTCTCCCGGAAGACAGACCGTGAAATTCCGCTGTGCTTCACAGACTGGCTGCGGGCACTGCCCGCTATTTCGCAAGAAGAAGTCCGAAGTTTTCAAGCGCCGTGCACAGATCGTGCAGGAAACGCGCCGCCGGCGCGCCGTCGAGCGCGCGGTGATCGAACGTGAGCGACAGCCCCATCGCGGGATATACGCTTCCGTCGTCGCGGAGACGGTTCACCGCCGCGCATACGCCGAGGATCGCAACCTGCGGAGGATTGATAACGGGCGTGAAGCTTTCGATTCCGAGAGAACCGAGATTCGTCACGGTGAACGAGCCGCCCGACATCTCATCCGGCGTGAGCGCACCCTCGCGCGCCTTCGCTGCCGCTGCCTTTGCCGCTGCCGAAAGCTCGGCAAGCGTCATCTTATCCGCACCGAACAGCGTCGGCACGAGAAGTCCGCGCTCGGTATCGACCGCGTGACCGATATTCGCATGAGCGTATGTGCGGATCGAATCACCGATCATCGCCGAGTTTACCTCCGGATGCTGCATGAGCACACGGGATACCGCGAACAGTACAATATCGTTTATCGTTATCTTTCCGAGCCCGAGAGCCTCGCCGTTCGCCTTCAGCGACGCGCGCCAGCTCATCATCTCGGTCGCGTCGAACGATGCGTTCAGCGTGAGCTGAGCCATCTCCGACAGCGATGCGTGCATCGTTCTTGAGATCGCGCGGCGCACTCCCGACAGCGTCTTATCCGTGTATTCCGCCGCAGCCGCCGACACAGCCGGTTCCTCCGTCGCCTTCGGTGATGCCTCGGCTGCCTCCGTGCGGGGCAGCTCCTCGCCGCGCAGGAATGCCTCTACAGCCGCCGTTCCCGCACGCTCGCCCGCGTCGAGAACGCGGTCGATGTCGCGCTCGATTATGCGTCCGTGAGGGCCGCTCGCCGTGACCTTCGACATGTCGGCACCGGTGGAAAGCGCAAGATTCTTCGCCCTCGGCGAAATGAATACGCGGTTTCCGCTCCGTGCGGCTTCCGTTCCGACGACCGCCTTCGCCTCAGCCTTTTCTCCGACCGCCTCGGCGGTCTCGGGCTTCGCCTCTGCGGCTGATGCAGATGATGCGCCTCCGACGACGGAGGAAATATCCTCTCCCTCCTCGCCGATCACGCATACATTCTCAAGGCAGTCCACGACGTCTCCCTCGCCGTACATTATCTCGAGCACCGTTCCCGATACCGGAGACGGCTCGTCAAATGCCGACTTGTCGGTCTCGTAGGAGAAAAGAATCTCTCCCGCCTCGACCCGATCCCCCTTCTTCTTGTTCCAGGAGGTAATGATACAGTTTTCAACGCTTTGTCCCTGACGGGGCATTATTACTGCTGTTGCCATTTATTCTCTTCCTTTCGGATTATTTATAAACCGTTTTACCGCTTACCGCACATCCGTGCATATCACGCGCACGCCGTGAGACTGCGCCTGCTCGCCGAGCTCCGCCGAAAGCGGACGGTCGGTGATGAGTACGCTCACCCCCGCAAGCGTGCAGAAGGTGTACGGCAGACTGCGCTCTATCTTCGATGAATCCATCAGCATGATGACCCGGCTCGCCTTCTCCGCCACATAACGCTTCAGCTCGCATTCCGCGTAATTCCCTCCGGTGAAGCCGGATCGCGCCGACAGCCCCGACGGCGACAGGAACGCGGCATCGATGTTCACATCGGCAAGATACCTCATCGCCTGAAGCCCCGAAACCGACTGATAATCGCGGTCGAGACGTCCGCCGACGATGTTCACGGTGCTCTGACCGCTGCGGCACAGCTCGAGCGCAAGCGCCGGATTCGTCGTGGTGAAGGTGAAGCGTCCCGCGGGAACAAAGGACGCCATACTCTGCACGGTCGAACCCGAATCGAGGAATATCGATCGGTCGGTCTCGAGAAGCTGCGCCGCGCACTGCGCGATGCGCTCCTTCGGGAGCACGTTCGAATTCATGCGCGCGCTCATCGCCTCGTCGGTCGATGAGGTGATGAACCTCGCGGAGCGCGCCCCGCCGCGTACCTTTATCGCCTCGCCCGAATTCTCGAAGTATTCGATATCGCGGCGCAGCGTCATTTCGGAGACATCGGGGAAAAGCGCGCCAAGCTCTTCGTAAGACAGAAACGGTTTGATTTTGAGAAGCTCTCTTATCGCTTCCCGGCGCAGTTTAGTCAAGTGCGTCCCTCCGTTCTGTTAAATTCACATAATTTTAACACGAAAACTGTGAATTTGTCAACGGCTTTTGTGAATTTTTATCATGCCCGACGGGATTTTTTCACCAAAACGAAGAGCCCGCCGTTTCAAAACGGCGGGCGGGGTTTACAGTCATCATTTATAGGACACGGAAAGAATATTTTCACAAAAAGGACTGACCGAAAGATAGCTGTCAGAAAAACGGATATACCTCTTGTCATATGTCATGAATTTGTTTTTTTCATCGGCAGACGAAAAGTAAAACTTGGTTCTGTCAGGCGTGTGCCGATAAGACAGTAATTTGAGAAAACTACAAAATCGGCATCTGCTAATCAGGATTGGACAACAAAACAGGCTGCACTCAGTTTCGGTTGAGTGCAGCCTGTTTTTGTACATCTAAGGGGCGAAAATAGCCTATTTCATGTTCTGTAATGCGACGTTCAAAGATGAGACCATCAGACTTCATCCATTCGTGTGTATTGCTATAAGAGCATGGAAAAAACAACTATTCAGCACATCGACAACACGGAGCAGAGAAGCACTATTGGAAAAAATTCATTCTTTCCGCGGCGAAAATTTTCATCGAAACCACAACAGCCTATTTTGAGGTTGATATTTGTAACTTCAATTTGAACATTGCCACAAAAGCATTGACCATCTCTCTATTTGGCTATATAATAGCATATAGCAAGTAGCCAATTTGCGCGGAGGTAGAGTACTATGGTAACAAAAGATACAACTCTGAACGAACTTTTCGATGCAGCTTGCCTGTCAGCCGATACCATTGTTCAATCGGGAGAAAGTTTTAGAGTGAAAGATTTATTCCGAGGTGTTGAGTGGAGCCGAATTCCTAAAGGGTTTCGCACAAAGCTGGGATCAATGTTTTTCGCATATGTCAATGGTGAGGCAAAAAATAATTTTTTCCCTGTTGGAAAGACTCCACAAAATCAGCAAATCTATAGCAAGCGATAACCCATTTTTTTGCAAAGGGAAAGGCGATTTTATTATGGCATGGAAAGAAATCCGCAATGGGGAATCAGCCTCGCGTGAAATAACAAATTCAGGAATTTGTGAATTGTCAGGAATGCGGGCAGATGTGATTTCATTTTATGGTGGTAGCTTTGAGTGCAAAACAGACGCGATAAAAACATATCGCTTTAAGGGGTACAAATGCAGTTTGCAGGAAAAAAACGGCTATCCTAATCCTGCTTGCATGGATGAATGCCCTCTGATTCAGAAAAAATTTTGAACTGAAGAATCATCACAAATCGAAAACGAACAGAGAGGGTAAAGCTATGGAAAACTATGAGTTGCTTGCTAATGAAGTCGTGCTGTATGAGGGAGTTGTTACAAGTAAGAATTATAAAGGAACTTTACAACTGACACTTACATCACAGAAAATCATCTTTGAAAAAGAAAAGGGATTGTTCAAGAAAGAGCGTGAACTCATCGACATTCTTCCGCTGGATTCTGTGAAAGTTTACAACGATGCCACTCAGGTTAAACAAAAGGGTGATACTGTTGAAGTACAGACAGTAAGCAAGAATCTGTCTATTGTGTTTTCGGGTATGCTTGATGCTAGAAAGTTTACCGCAAAGATTGTAGATGCAGTAACTGGAACTTCAATTGCTCGCCGTGGCTCAAATAAAATCAAAGACGCTTTTAACATTGTCGATGACACGCTGGGGCTGGATACAAGAGGGACAATTAAGGGCATCTTAGAAAATGGTGTCAAGGGTACTATCATTCACGGATTAGGTAAAAAGAAGTGAGTGTTCAACTCCGCAGGAGCGCAGCCGATTTCTCTGAAATCGTTCAGGGGTTTGGGGCATTTCCCCAACAGGATTGCACGGGTGTATAAACACGAGCATTGCTTGCCAAGTGCGTCTCGCAGTTGACAGGTAATGAGAAGTGGGTACCGCCGTGCATTGCTTGCCAGAATGGCAAGCTCCGGTGTGGGTACTCACCGGATTTGCTTGCTATTCTGCAAGGAAATCCCGGTTGTGCCACGCCGGATTTCGCAAGTGTAGCTACACTTGCTGTGCTTGCTATTCTCTGTTCTTCATAATAACATGAAATTCCGGTTCGGACATTTCATGCTTTACTTTGTCACTAAGATATACGACATACCGAACGCTGTGAGGAAAACTCAAGGCATTCGCGGTGCGCCTGCATCGGCAAAATGAATCCGTAAAAGTTTGAAAAGGGGCTTACACCGAGTATTCCGGCATCCGGAGTATCCGGAGAAGTAATGTCCGAAATATTCGACGGCTCGGAGCTCTGCGTTCTCTCAAGCAGCCGCGCCACGGTATATATTCCGAACAGCTCTCCCGAATGATACACCCGTACCGTCATGCCCTCCTCTATTCTGCCTTCGAATATCTCCCGATCATCCGAAAACACCCGCGCACCGTCTCCGGAAAATGTTTCGATGTCGGATATCAGGTATTCCACCCTGTTGCCGTCGTATACCCCGTATATCATCATTGTTTCGTCGTCGAAAGTATAAAGAGATCCGTGGTGATGAGAAGAAGCAGCCGCTTCCGTGCAGGTAGTTAATGTGGACGACCTTCTTCTTCTTCAACTTGATACAGTAAAATAGAAATTTCGCATTCCGATGTAAGATCGATCATATTCTTTTTTTCATGGTATATATAAATCTTCACATTATCATTGTTCCACCCATCGTAAGTAAAAATTGAACAGTATGCCCTCGGAGTAACTATGCCGTCTTTCCCCGTTTCCAGATAGTGAATCCCATCAAGCTTCGAGATCTCTTCTATGCTCAACGTCTCGTAGTCTCCGATAAACATTTTTTCGGGTGAAATACGGGAAATACCCCGGCATAGTCTTTTTGTCTCATCATCTATAATGTAGTACTCAAATCCTCCCTCCGAATCAATCTTACTCTCGCTTGAAGGCCATTCGGGATAGTAAATCCAATAATACCCATAACCGTTTTCAAATTTGTAATGAGACCCGCCTTCAAAGGCAGCAAACCCGGTCATCTTACCGTGCTTCGCTGTCAGCTCGGCATATGTCATCTTGTATTCACTCAGAAGGTCGGTGTTGAGCGTTACGCCGCGCTCCGGCACCGGGGTCGTGTCCTCCGGCTCCTCCGGGGGAGTTTCCGGCTGCGCCGCTGTGGTGCTGTCCGGCGCTGCCTCGCTCTGCGTCGGAATCTCGAGAGGCACGGTGTCGCTCCCGAGTCCGGTCTCGGTCTGTGTATCCGTGACCGCTCCGGCGCTTTTCGCTCCCGCCTTTGACGGGTCTGCGCACGCGGCAAGCATTGCCGCAAGCAGAATCGCCGCCGTGAGAATTGCTGTGATCTTTTTCATTTGAGTTCTCCTTTCGCACTCTGTTTTTTATACTACTATACTACCGCTTCCACGCAGGTGATTAACGTGAAATTCCTTCTTCCTCTTCAATGTAATTCATATGAATGGAGAATTTGCATCTCGATGTGAGATCGATCATATTCCTCTTGTCATGATATAAATGAATCTTCACATTTTCATTGTCCCATCCGTCGTAAGTAAAAACCGAATGGTATGCCGGAAGACCCAATGCACCAAACGTCTCCAATGTTTCCTGATAGTGAACGCCCTCAAGCTTCGAAATCTCCTCTATACCCAACGTCTCATAGTCTCCGATAAACATATTGCGGGGATCGCTGCACACAAGACCCCGGCACAGTCTTTTTGTTTCATCATCCATAACAAAGTACTCGAATCCTCCCTCAGGATCGATCCTGCTTTCGCCCAAATGCCATCCGGGATAGTAAAACCAATAGTAACCGTAGCCGTTTTCGAATTTGTAAAAAGCCCCGCCTTCATATGTAGAAAAATCGACCAGCTTACCGTGCTTCGCCGTCAGCTCGGCATATGTCATCTTGTACTCACTCAGAAGGTCGGTGTTGAGTGTTACGCCGCGTACCGGTACCGGGGTCGTGTCCTCCGGCTCCTCCGGGGGAGTTTCCGGCTGCTTCGCCGTAGTGCTGTCCGGCGCTGCTTCGGTCTGCGTCGGAATCTCGAGGGGCTCGGTGTCGCTCCCGAGTCCGGTCTCCGCCGCGGTCTCGGTCTGCGTATCCGTAACCGCTCCGGCGCTCTTCGCTCCCGCCTTTGACGGGTCTGCGCACGCGGCAAGCATTGCCGCAAGCAGAATCGCCGCCGTGAGAATTGCTGTGATCTTTTTCATTTGAGTTCTCCTTTCGTGTATCCGGCACACGCCGAATAAATAATGTATCTTTTGCCGCCCGGCAAATGTCCGATCCGCCGCCCGCGCGCCGAACGGTAAATTTAACGCAGGCGGGATATATCTCCCTTCACCTATATAGACGGATTTTTTCGCCGCAGGTTGCACGAAAACAAAAATTCCCCCAAAATTTTTTATCGAAAAAAATGAAGCGTTATTCAAGGCGGGGCGCCGGGGCTCAAATATGAAAAGTGCGCGGCATTGACCGCGTGAGACGGCACGGGAGCGCAGAAACCGACCGCTCTGCCGTGCGCAGGCAAACGCCCGTGCGGCGCCGGCTTCCCTCTCGCGTATGTCTCACCCGCCCCGCGCAGGCTTCACGGAAATCTCCCATCCGCTCAATCGGGAAGCGAAAACTGCCGCAGCGGCGGCAGTGCGCGGGCGGGGAAAAAATCCTTGACAACGCACGGAATCTGTGATATACTTTGAGTTACGAAAGTGCCGGATCGGGCGTACCGCGCCGCCGCTTTCCGAAGCCGATTGCGCGAAAAGCCGCGCACGGCAAAGCCGAATACGCAGGGATATCGAAGCGGTCATAACGAGGCGGTCTTGAAAACCGTTTGACGGCAACGTCACGTGGGTTCGAATCCCACTCCCTGCGCCAAAAAATCCTCATTCGTAAGAATGAGGATTTTTTACTTATTACCTTTTCACTTTTCACTTGCCGTTTCCATTTAGTGAGTATTTTTTGGAAGCAAGAAGTAAGAGTGAATAGTGAATAGGTGATCTGGCGGCTTTCAGCCGGGTGAGATTTGCTTCGCAAATATGAAATATGCCTGCGGAGTATGAGGAACGAATTTTATTTCACATTTTGCCGCAAGGCAAAATATTTCATGATCCGCAGGATCATTTCATATCGCACAGCGATATATCATTTATACAGGGAATAATGCTTTGAATCTGTTTCTTTGTATATAACCGTTGCGATAACAACTTTATTTCGTCTACATTCAACATTTTCCGTCCCTCCCATAAAAAAGATTTATTCTAAAAATACAGACTTCTTTGTGTGTTAAAATACTCGTAAAAAAGCCCTTTTGCGTTTAGAAGTTGTTTCGGTGTTCCTTGCTCGGCAACTGCTCCGTCCTTTATAACAAATACCCGATCGGCAATAGATGCAAATGTCATTCTGTGAGAAATAATAACAACCGTTTTGTTTTTATACCATGACAACAAAGTATTAATAAATTCCTGTTCCGCAAGCGGATCCAAAGCGGAGGTCGGTTCGTCAAAAATCAATATTTCCTTGTTCCTGAACATGATTTTTGCAATTAAAAGCTTTTGCCATTGACCAATGGATAAATCCACACCGTTTGTGTCATATTCTTTGTTCAAATATGTATTCTCACCATACCTCAATTGAGATACAATTTGATTGATGCCGCTGACAGAGCAAACTTTATCGTATAAATTCTGATTATCGGCATCGGCGGTATTGCCCATACATATATTTTCTTTTACGGTAAACGGATAGTGTGGACCATCCTGCATTGCATAACTGTAAAGATTTCTTATTTCATCTTTCTCGTATGAATGCCTCTCATTATTTTGTAAAAGAATCTTCCCTCTGTAGTCCTCGTACAAACCGCATATAAGCTTTATAAGTGTGGTTTTCCCTGCACCGTTATCACCGAATACACATACTTTTTCACCCTCTTTAATTTCCATACAGAGTGAATTTAAAACTTTTCTTTCCGCAGAATATCCGTAAGAGAGTTTATCGGTCAAAATATTTTTAGGATCCTTTTCGTCAAATTTCTTCGTTCCGTTTGCTCTTTCCGGGAGAGAAAAAAACAGTTCATGTTCATTAAAATACTCTTGATTTGTAACGAATCCGGATATGGCACCAATGATCGAATGAACGGAATTCATCACCTTGGAAATGTTACTTGTAAGAAAAATAAAATCTCCGAACAAAATCGATTTGCTGAATACCATAAATGCATATATTATATACAAAGAATAGTATGTCACCTGTTTAACAATTTCAAACATCAAATCGGATTTCGTGCTGATCGTTGCTTGCTTGATATACTCATGTTTTTCGGCATTAAAAAAATGAATTCTTTTGCTGTCAAGAAACGAAAATGTTCCGAATACCTTTATTTCACAAAGCGCATTACGATCGATAAAAAGATTATTTATGGATTGCATTTTCGTATATAATATTTCCTGAACTTTATCATACCAGATTTTTTTCTTGTTTATTTTTCTGTTTAAAAAATACTGACATACACACATGGGAACAAGTATCAATGCAATCCATAGATTATACCTTGAAGCCATCGTAATAATTGTTGCAATAGAAATAATATTTATCAATAAGCCTATAATACTGCTCGGATAGATTTCAAACGAAGACAATCCCCGATTACTTACTCGTCTGTATAATTCATATGTATCTGAATTTTCAAGCAAATCCGCTTTGATTGCAATAACTTTTCTGTAAACATGCTCAGAATAACGCAGAGAAGCTTTATATGTCATATATTTGCGCAAATATTGAACTAACATTATAACAATCGGAAGAGCCAATGCCTCATAAATGAGCGCAGCCACAAGCGAAAAAATTATTTGCCGAGCCGTAATATTTCTTTGGGCAATGCCGTTTAATACATTTTGCAAAAAGATAAGCGGCGGCAGTGTTGCCAATGATGAGTTTAAAACGGCCGAAAGAAGAGCAAACAAGAAATATGACTTTTCGTATTTCCATGTTAACCGAAAACTTTTTGTTATACACAGAATCGAATCTTTCAGTTTGTTTTTTTCATCCATTCTCATTTTCCTCTTTCATTTCAGATAGTGTGAAACCGTCCGTCTGTGCTTTATAAAAACGGAAGTAGTGATTTTTTAAATGCATCAGCTCCTCGTGAGTACCGTCCTCAACAATTCGACCTTCATTCATCACGATTATTCTGTCCACCATTTTTATACATGAAAGGCGGTGAGAAACTATCAGTACAGTCTTTTCTGCGTATTTATCCATCATTGTTTGAATAAAATGCTTTTCTGTATTTACATCCACAGCAGCGAGCGGCTCATCGAAAACAAGAACGTCCCTGTTATGATATAGGGAACGGGCAAGAATTAACTTGTTCCATTCTCCTCCGGACAAGTCGCTTCCGTCGGGATAAAGCTCCTTGTTGAGATATGTGTATTCCTTTTGCGGCAATCTATCAATCACATCCGATAGATTACTGCGTGAAATCGCCTCATCATATACATTATCTTCAGACTGCCCGAAAGTAATATTGTCTTTTAACGTTAACGGATACTTTATATGGTTTTGAAATGCTATGGTAAAATGGGAGTATAATGCATGGGGCTCTATGTTGTTATAATGAACGCCGTCATAATACAAATCGCCGCTTTGAGGTTTATAAAGGCCAAGCAATACTTTTATTAAGGTTGTTTTTCCCGCACCGTTATATCCGAGGATAGCGATTTTCTCGCCTTTTTTTATCGTACAGTTGATATCACTCAATTGGTTTGAGTCGGTTCCGGGATAAGAAAACGAAAGATTTTTAATATGAATAAGTGCATCCTTACTATCTTTCGTAAGTTCTTGCTGTTTGCTTTCTTTTTCATCCATAAAGTCATAAAACAGATTCATGTAGAAGAAGCCTTCACGAATCCAGCCGAACTCCGCAACCGCATTACGCGAACAAACCATAAAATTAGTTGTAAGACCAAATAAAAGTGTATAATCGCCGAGTGTAATACTCCCCTCATACAATTTTACAACAAGATAAATTAAAATTGAATATTTGAAAGCATAATTGAGAACGTCTCTGGTCAGTAACAAAACTGAGCTTATTATAGATTCCTTTTGAGAAAAATGAAAAGCCGCTTTTTTTCGCTTTTCCGTTTCGTTTATGAGCCATTCCTCACTGTCCGATGTCTTAATATCAAAGATGGTCGATTTGTTTTGCAATAACGAGTTTAGAACGCCGGCCTTTCTTTGCAAATTATCCTTTTTATCATAATTTAGTGTAAAATGCCTTTTTGAAATGGTTTCAAGAATAAAAACAAACGGCAATATTATGA
>CDZG01034908.1_pt1 | contig 37948 bp, 54 predicted proteins | sample 557741 | NCBI WGS metagenome assembly CDZG01 (sample SAMEA3182086, study PRJEB8094) | gut metagenome | biome: human; feature: gut; material: Stool; isolation source: human stools | place: Canada | collected 2013-01-21
GCGTCGTCCGCCGATGTGATGCGCGTGGTCGACCTCAATGTCCGCGCGCTCACGATGGTGACGCAGACCGTCGTCCCGTTCATGACGCGCGGGGCGAAGATCATCAACGTCTCGTCCATCGCGGCCTTCTGCCCTACGCCCCGCATGACGGTCTACAGCGCGTCCAAGGCGTATGTTTCCGCGTTCACCGGTGGTCTTGCCGATGAGCTGCGGCCAAAGGGCATCACGGTCACCGCCGTCTGCCCCGGCCCCATGAAGACGGAGTTCTTCGACGCCGCGGGCGACCATGATCTGTTCGGCAACATCCCCTGGTGCGACCCAGTCAAGGTCGTCGCCGGGACGATCCGGGCAGCAAAAAAGGGCCGGACGTTCTACACGCCCACGGCCTTCAACAAGTTCTATCGCTTCGTGGCCAAGATCCTGCCCATGAAGTGGATGATAAAAGCAACAAGAGTTTGATCGATTTTTCCAGCGATCCGCAGCGAGTTTTCGCTGCAATACGGGGCTGCACTGGTTTCGACGGGGGCAGTGAGGCTGGATAAGCGGGCGGAGGCGCCTGGCCTCCATAAAACGGGCAATTTTTCTAAATTAACTGACAACTCTAAAGTTGCTCTGGCTGCCTAATTAGGCAACCCGTCCTCCCCGGAAGGGCCGCGAGCCGGGCTTGGGCGTGACGAAGCGGCGTCCGTGAACGCAGTAAGCTTTGCCTGCGTCATGCATCATGAAGCTACCAAGGTGCGAAGAGTGTCTGTTCCCGCCGCACCGAGGGAATGTAAATAACAGACTGCGCCCGGAGAAAGTCCTGTCAAGTTGCTTTCGGACAGGGGTTCGATTCCCCTCAGCTCCACCATGTAAAAACAAAACCCGCAGTTGGTAAAACTGCGGGTTTTGTTTGCATATCAACGGATTTTCTGATTTTTTACGATTTTTAACAGGAGCGAAATCATAACATTTTATCGTAAAAAATAAGAGTTTATCAAAAACTATAAAGTCATGTGCTAATGGATTTGCTAATGGGCTTCGCCCTCTGGCTGCGGGGCAAACAGGCTGCGCATACGACGCAGATCATCCGTCTCGTCGGCCTCTGCGATGTGCGTGTAGATCTTGTGCATGGTCTGATTGTCGGCCCAGCCGCCCCAGGCCATACACTGTAACTCGCTGACGCCGGCATGGTGGCAGAGGGATGCGAAGGAGTGCCGCAGGCCGTGGATAGAGATATCCGTCACACCGGCCTCGATGCAGTCCATGTGCAGGTGCTTTTGCAGATACGACGGATTGATTCCGGCTGCCGTCTCGCCGGTCAGATCTTCGGCCAACTCCCGGACGCGGTCGATCATGATTGGGATATTCCGCTGGCTGCTTTCGTTTTTGTTTTCGTCCTTTCGGGTCCAGCCATCTGACCCCATGACGACTGCACCGGATACGCGAATCAGCCCGTGCTGCAGGTCAATGTCCTGCGGGCGCACGGCGAAGATCTCCGAACTGCGCAGCGAGTGCAGACCCAGCAGGATCGCCAGTTCCTCCGGGCGGCCCTTGATGGTTTGCAGCAGCGGCGGTATCTCATTGTACCGCAGGAACGGCGTGGGATTTTTGATGATCTGCGGGATCTTGATCTCCGGGACAGTCAGCTTTGCGTACCGCAGCGAGGCCGCAACGAGCCCCCATGCGTTCTTGATGGTCTTCGCGGTGACGTGCTGCAGCTCCTCATCGATGACTTCCTGCCAGTCCTTTACCTGCTGCGGCTTCTGATTCATAAGCCCGGCAAAACGGTCTTTCCGGTATCGCTTGTATCCAAGGATCGTCGACGGCGAGGTTTTGACCGGACGCGCCGCAATGTAAGCGTCCACCAGCTGACCGACGGTCATGTCGGACTTCGACTTGATCTGCCTGCCGGCCAAATACGCCGCTTTTGCTTCAATCGCGGCCAGCGTGCATTCACGGGCTGAGGCACGTGTGATCGGAATGCTTTCCCCGCCGAGGCGGAGCTGGACGAAGTAGCTGCCGGATTTCAGCTTGCGGGGCTTTGGTGTTTTCAAGCGGGCCACACCTCCATATGCGACGTAAAGGCTGCGCGGATCCAGCCGACATTCGGATTGCACAGGTCGACCAGCAGGGCAAGCAGCACAATCAGGACAATGGCCGATAATACCCAGAACTGCACATTCTTGCGCTTGAGACCCTTTTCATAGATCGCGTTCACGCGCTCTGCATTCTCCAGCTGGAGCCGCAGGCGTTCGACCTCTGATGTATCGTCCTCCGCTGGAGCCTCCACCCCGAAATGATCATCCATGGATACACCGAGTGCCGCACAGATCGGCCCGGCCGTATCGACGGACGGGCTTTTTGTTTCGCCGCGCAGAAACTGTCCGACGGCGTTGACGGACAGCCCTGATTCATCGGCGATATCCTGATTCGTTTTTCGCGGCTGCATCGTATCCTTTGCTTTTCGACACGTTTCCCACAAATTTTCCGACAAAAACCATCCCTCCATATGTAAAAACCACGCGCATGGTGGAAAATTTTTGCGCAAAACCCATTCCAAGGGCTTTACAAAACCATCCTGTATTTACCATGATGGAATCACAGACGGCTCCCAGTCGCCTGCGCAAACAAAAAGCCCGTGCCGGTGTTCGGCAACCAGCACGGGCACCCCCCAAACAGGCGATTAGCTAACCGAGGCGGGGAACAAATTGACGATGATATAAAAGATAATACATATGACTGCAACTGCGATCAGAATGTTGCGGCGGGTACGCCGACCATTTTCCTTGATCTCCTGGCATCGCGCAGCTTCCTCTGGCGTAGGCGCTTGGGGCTTGGATGCTGCGGAGGCAACAGCGCCAAACGCAACCGCTGTCCAAAGCGAGCTTTGCAGTTTGCGCTTCCGGCCCTGCTTTGTCGTCGGGATACCGGTCGCGCGTGCGATCTTTTGCTTTGCAGATGTGATGCCCAGTGCTCGGTTCCAACTGAAACCAGGGATGATGGATTTCCGTTTAGCCATAACAGCCTCCTACGGATTGCAATCCTTACACGGCGTATAGCGGGCGGCGGCTTCAGCGCGGGGGCCGGTGAATGTGGTGCGGTTGGCGCTGCTCATCTGATCGATGTGGTAGCAGCCTGCGCGATGGAAGACGCCGGTTGACGTATTGACGATAAACGTATCAGATGCGCCGGAGATCTCCGGGACATCCGCGGGGAGCGTGCCGGGGATAAAGGAGACGAAGTTGCCGATGATCGGTTCCAGCAGCTCGGTATCGAGCGGATCGCCGCCGATGCTGCCATAATATGCAGCTGCGGCCTCGGACTGCTCGGCCTCGGTGTATTCTCCGCTGCCGGAAAACGCGGGATCCGGAGCAGGGAGAACGGCCGCGTCGGCGGCTGCCTGCAGCTCTGCGGGCGAGGCTTTGTAGGAGCGGACAGAGGAGATTGTGTCCGCCAGATTCAGCAGGCCGATCCAGCCGGCAACGGCAAGCGCGCAGCATACGACGACCATCAGCGCCCTGCGCCAGACGCGGTTCATGTCAACCCCTCCATTTTATCGAGCAATTTTTTGTTAATTTCTTCTCTTGCGTAATTCGAACGAGTGTTCTAAAATAAAAGCATCCTCACCGGAAGAAAGGACGGACAGCCATGGAAGACCTGCTTGAGCGCTTACATAAACTATCCGACGAAAATCTTGACCGGCTCATTGCTTACCTTGCTGCTCTAAATACTCCAGATACCGCAGAGCCTCAGTCTGCCTGTCTTCCGGAAGCGAACGAATAATATCATACGCCTTTTGGGCCTTGTCAGCGTGAAGCTCGGCAGGGCCCCTTTTTATTTGCACATCCAGCAACTCGTCTGCCGACACATTCAGGATCGACGCCAACTGCATGATTGCATCCGGGCCAGGGGTAGCGTCTCCACGCTCCCACTTTCCTACAGCTTGTGCCGAGACGAATAGTTTTTCAGCGATTTCTCGCTGGCTGAAACCGGCTTTTTTTCGCGCTGCGCGAAGGTTATCACAAAACATAAGCATCACCTATAAAAATATTACAACTAATAGTTGTAGCGTGCAATAAAAAACCTCTTGACAGCAACTAAAAGTAGCGCTATAATGCAAATACAACCTAAGGTTGCGAATGGAGGTGAGCACAACGAGAGGTTTAAGGCGTAGACGTGTGAGTGCGGGCCTGTCGCAAAACGAACTTGCTGCACGCGTGGGCGTAAGTTATCAGGCCGTGGGCAAGTGGGAGCGTGGAGACGGATATCCGGCGGCCGCATTGCTTCCGCTGCTGGCCAATGCTTTGAGCTGCACGATCGACGATTTGTACAGAGAGGAGGACACACCAGATGGGCAAGGACAACAAGAGCAAGCTGCATGTTGAGATCGGCATTGATGGCATTTCCAACAGCATTGCTCATGTGCAGGGCAGCTACTTGGACTTGCTAATCGCAGCGACTTATATCATCAATGTCTTTTACCGCACGGTTTGCGAGGGCGGCTACGGTGAGAGATTTAAGCGCGACATTTGCAAGTACTTGAATGATGGCGACAGCGTGGTTTGGCGCTCGGGAGGGCCAGACAATGGCAAAGGCTAAAGTCGACCGGAACACTGACTATCTGCTCCGGATGCGGATCCGCGGCGAGATGGCCGCGCAGCATGTATCGATCGAGCAGGCCTGTACCTACGCGATGGTCAGCCAGGCGACGCTGTACCGGCTGATGGATTCGCCGACACGGTACATGGATAGGACGCTGCGGCTTTTGCGGTGTTTGACGGTGCCAATCGAGGATGTGCGTGAGGCAATCGCATATCCATGGTGACATGGTATCAAGTTTGACCGGCATGGGCAAGGCCGAGGCGGCCCCGGTGTCGGGTGTATGGCGGCGGAAATGCTGCCGATGGAGGTATGGATGCAGCAGAATATTTACCGGGCGGCGCGGATATCCCGCGGATTGACGCAGGAAGCCGCCGCAGCAAAGATCCCGATCAATGTGCGCAGTTTGCGCGAGTATGAATCCGGCGAGCGTGTGCCCAATTCTGACACTGTCGTTCGTATGTCGGAGATTTACGACGCGCAGTATCTGTGTTACCAGCACCTGCGGCAGACCAGTGAGATTGCGCAGCGTCTGATCCCGGACGCCGGAGATCTGGCTTTGCCGGAAGCAGTCTTGCAGCTGCTGGACGCGGTCTATGCGTTCGCGGACAACAAGACGGACCGGCGTCTGATCGCCATTGCCAGAGACGGCGTGATCGACGAGCAGGAGCGGCCGGAGTATGACCGGATCGTGGAGGATCTGCAGGACATCATCAAGTACGCAATGGCTGTAACATACCGCCAGCGATAGGCGTTCCGTCCTATCTCGCAGGAAGGAGGTATGGACATGTTCCGAGCATTCAACAATGTGCTGATCCTGGGCGGGCTTGCGTTCATCGCGGTCGTGCTCCCGGTTTTGGCCAACTACAGTATGATCTGAGGTATTTTTATGGTTCCCAATAAATTCGACGGTTATGACATCCTGCTGCAGTCCAAGGTGTCACCGGGCCGGTATATCGTCCTGGGTACGCGCAGCAAGATCGACCACGCGACGTTCATCTACGACGAGCAGACGGAGCAGTTTACAAAGGGCTGCTATTTTGGCTCCATCAAGCGAGCCTGCAACAACTATACGATCCGGAAGGACGGGGAGACACGTGCCTATCAGAATAAGCTCCAGAAAGCAAAAAAATGACCGCACAGCCGCTGGAACAGCTGCACGGTCACTGTCACCCGATAAGGGCAACATGAAAGCATCTATATCTTACCATGAGTTTCTCTAAAATGCAAGGGGCGGAGGTGATGATTTTTGGCAGAAAAACAGGTGCGGGCCTACTGGGCAAATATCCCGGCCCCGGTCCTCTATGACGATGCGCTGAGTGCGAACGCGAAGCTGCTCTATGGCGAGATCACGACGCTCATGCACTTCGTCGGCAAGGAGGGCTACTGCGACGCCAGCAACCAGGAGCTGGCCGAGGGGCATAAGTGGAACGCGAAGTCTGTCAGCCGGCTGGTAGCTGCGCTGGCGGACGCCGGATACATCGTGATCCAGCTGTCGAACGACCCCAAAACGGGGGCCACGATGCGGCGGATCTATCAGACTTTGCCGCTACCCCCCTCCGCAGAATTGCGGAGACCCCCCTCCACCGAAAAGTCCACCCCCCCTCCGCAAAAAAGTGGAGGTATATATAATGATTTAGATAATATACAAGATAAACCCCCTAAAGCCCCCCAAGGGGGGCAGCGCCCTAAAAAGCGCAAAACAGAGCCGAAGGCGACCGCCGACTGGAAGCCGGAACGTTTTGAGGGCTTCTGGAAGTTCTATCCCCGCGGAGAGGGGAGACAGGCCGCAATCCGGGCCTGGGATAAGCTCCAGCCGGACGACAAGCTGATCGACCACATTGCCGTCTGTCTCAAGCGGCAGATGATGTCTGAGGAGTGGCGGCAGGGCATTGGTATCCCGCATGCCTCGACGTATCTCAACCAGCAGCGCTGGACGGATGAGGAACGGCAGCCGGTCCCGCCTGCACCCTCGCACGTGGTCAGCACGGAGGGCACGCGATGGCTGTAGACAGATCTGCGCTGGATCAGCAAAACCTGCTGGACGCGCAGGCGTCCGTCCTCGGCTCCATGCTGATCGACAGCCGCTGCGTCGGCGCGGTGCTGGCCGAAGTCCGGCCGGACTACATCACGCAGCCGACATACCGCATGATCTTCGACGCGATCGCGCACCTGTACAGCGAAAGCCGGAAGATCGACGCAGTCACGGTGCTGGCCGAGGTCACGGGCGGCGGGCAGAACCCGACCATGTATGATCTCGTGGCCAGGCTGATGCAGGTCACGCCGACGGCAGCCAATGTGGGCGAGTATGTGCGGATCCTGAAGCAGCGGGCACGGCTCATGAGCCTGAAGGATCTCGCGTCCGAGATCCTCGGCGCGGAATCTGAGGATGATATCGCGCAGCTGCTTGACCGGGCCAACGCGATCATGGTCAGCCGCCCCGGCGTCCGGACGGCGACGATGGCCGAAGCGTATCAGGAATTCTTCGCCCGGCACGATCCGGACGTCAAAAAGGAGTATCTGCGCTGGGGCATCCAGGAGCTGGACGACGCGATCTATGCAGGGCCGGGCGATATGGTCGTCATTGGCGGCTATCCCTCGGACGGCAAGACCACCTTTGCCCTCAGTACGGCCTTTCGCATGGCCGGGAAAAAGAAAGTCGGCTTTTTCAGCTACGAGACCGACAAAGACAAGCTTTATGACCGCATAGTTGCGTCCGTCGCGCAGATCGGGTTGGCAAAGCTCAAGCTGAACGCGCTCAACGCAAACGACTGGGACACGATGGCGGCCATTGGAAAGCAGCTCGCCGAGCCGAAGCTCCAACTGATCGAGGCCAGCGGCATGACCGTGCAGGACATTCGCAGTTGGGCGCTGTCGCGGCATTTTGACCTGATCGTGGTCGACTACCTGCAGAAGATCAAGCCGGTCCGGTCGACGCGCTACGCCAGCGACTACGAAAACGTCTCGCAGATCTCCAGCGACCTGCAGCAACTCGGTCGGCAGACGGGCATCCCCATCATCGCGCTTTCGCAGCTGTCGCGGCCGGAACGCAACAAGAGCGGCAAGATCCCGCCGCCGACGCTCTCGTCGCTGCGCTCATCCGGCCAGATCGAGCAGGACGCGGATGTGGTCATGCTCCTGTACCGCGAAGACCAGGACTCGCCAAACAGCCGCCGCCTGCTGCGCGTGGCAAAAAACAAGGAAGGCGAGAGCAATATCGGGGTCAAGCTGGACTTTGACGGCCAAACGCAGACTTTCCGCCGCAGCTCCAGTCAGCCGCAGCATGGATCCCTGCCGCAGCCGCAGAGACCGCGATACCAGCAGGCGTCGATGAAGCCGGGCGAGTTCGGGCCTATCGATATCCCAGACTCTGAGATCCCATTTTGAAAAAACGGAGGACAACATGAAAGCAATTTGTATCATGAATTTGAAGGGCGGTGTCGGAAAGACGATCACCGCCGCAAATATGGCCGCGATCCTCGCGCGAGACCACGGCAAAAAGGTGCTGTTGGTCGACTGCGACAGCCAGTGCAATCTGACGTGGTTCGTTGGCGCGGAGGAGGGCTGCGGCACGCTGACGGAACTGCTGACCAATCCGACAGGCTATGTGTACGACTACATATCCTGGACGGGCATGTCCGCGGACGTCGACGTCATCCCGGCAGATGCGTCTTTGATGGCGCTCGATGCGTCGCAGATGCTGGCCGCATCCGGCGAGGAGCGGATCCACGCGCGGTCGCTGCCCGATCTGGTTGACGTGTTGCGCGAGGATCAGGCGTATGATTTTGTGATCTTCGACTGCCCGCCGGCATTCAACGCGGCCGCGGCCTGCGCGCTCCGCGCAGCGGATGAGGTCATCATCCCAATCAAGCTGGACGCCTTCGCGCTGCTCGGCATGGACAACCTGCTCGCGCAGATCAAAAACATGCAGCGCATCAACCCCAAGCTTCGGCTGGCCGGTGCGCTCATCACCATGCGGACACGGGCAGACGGCGTTGACGCAGCTGAGCAGCAGCTGCGCAGTGTGCAGGGCCTGCCGGTGTTCCAGCGTGTGATCCGCCGCAGCGGCAAGGTCGACGGCTCAACCTTCGACCGGTCGCCGATCACAGTCTTCTCACCCAAGTCCGCGACCGGCATTGATTACCGCCGCTTCGTCCGCGAGTATCTGACGCAGGAGGGCTTGATCGATGGCTAAGGGCTTTGATATCACCTCGCTGTTCGGAGACGCCGCAGCCGTGTCCAAATCGGACACCGACCGAACGGTCAAAATGATCGACATTGACCAGCTGCAGGCCAACGAAAAAAACTTTTACAAGGTCGGCAAAAAGGATCTTGACGATCTCAAGAGCAGCATTGAGATTTCCGGCATTCTCGACCCGCCGAGCGTCTGCAAGGCGGACGGCGATAAATACCGCATTATCTCCGGGCATCGCCGATGCGAAGCGGTGCGGCAACTGGTCAAGGAGGGTCGCAAGGATCTGCGCATGGTTCCCTGTTTCATCCGCAGCCCGCAGAGCGCGGAAATGGAGGAACTAGAACTGATCTGGGCGAACGCCACATCGCGCGTTCTGTCCTCGCCGGAGCTGGCCCAGCAGGCCGCCCGCGTGGAGGAGCTTTTGTATCAGCTCAAGGAGCAGGGCGTGGAATTCCCCGGCCGGATGCGCGACCACGTCGCGCAGGCCTGCAAGATCAGCCGGACGAAGCTGGCGAATCTGCATGCCATTCAGACAAACCTCCGGGCGCCGCTGCTCGATATGTGGCGCAAGGGAACGCTCAACGATGCGCAGGCGCTGGAGCTGAGCCGGCTCGACGGAGGGCTGCAGGACCGGCTGGCAGGCCTGTTCCCTCGCATGAGCAAGGACGATCTTCCGGCATCCGCAGTTGTCCAAAGAATTGGAGAGTGCGCAAAAGCCGGGGCGAAGTGGCTGCCCTGTGGTGTGTGCCCGGCCGGCGATGGCCTTACCTGCCCGTCTGCTCGCGGAGACGCATTCCTGCGGCACGATTTGGGCAATTACTACGATATGTGCCAAGGCTCAAAATGCTGCTGGACCTGCCGCAATGGTCGAACGGCTGACGGATACAACGCCTGCGACAGTATGTGCAGCCGTGCGAAAGCGGCCCGCACTGCCGCCAACCAGCAGAGAAAAGACAAGGAAGAAGCAGCGGCCAAAAAGGCCGCGGATAAGGTCAAGCAGGCGTTTATTGCCGGGGCAAAGCGGTATCTGGCCGCTGCCGATGCTGCCGGGCTGCCGGACAATGCGCGAATCGATCTGACGTCCTATTCGGGCGCGACGGTCAAGGAGCTGCGCAGCTGGGCCGCAGGCAAGGGTCTTGAGTACCGCAGCTTTTACCGCAACGATCTCGAGCCGCGATTTGTCGATGTGGCCAAGGTTTCACGTCAACTGCAATGCTCCGCGGATTATATCTGCGGCACTATCGATCAGCCGTGGCCAATTGTCCCGCTGTCGGAGCAGCTGGAATCCGACCAGCCGCCGAAGTGGCGCACCGGGAAGCCGCCTGCGTCCGGCTATTACTTCTGCAAATTTGACTGCGCTGGAGTGACACTCCGCAATGATGCTATCTATAACGCTGCTTCTGATACATGGTGCTTCCCGCGTGGCACCACGAAAATTGATGCAGTCTGCACCGCATGGGTGCGACTGCCGGAGGAGGACGACGCATGATAAAGGACCGAAATGACATGGTCGATCTTATGGTCGAGCTGCTGGAAACAGAAATCTCCGAACCGGATTATATCCCGACTGCCCGCGGGCGGGAAATCATCAACGAGATCGCCGACTATGCGGAGGGCACAGATCTCTTCGCGGCGAGAGGATCCCTTGGCGACGAGCTGCAGAGGCGGCGTTACTCGGAAGTGTTTGCCTATATGCTGGATCGGTGCGAGAGTGCGCCGACGATGTTCCACATGAGTGCAAGTATTATTCTGCTCATGCCGTTTGTGCGGCGAAAACTGTTAGAATTGGAGGTTACTACATGACGACGGATGAGGTTTTGCGTGCGCTGGACGCACTTGCGGTCGAGACGGGCAGCCTTGCCTGTTTGGGCTGCGGCTTCGAGCATAACTGCGACATTCATGGCTGCGCGATTATTCGTGAAGCGGAGACGTCAATCAAACGGCTTGTCGCGGACAACGCGGCACTACGGCTGGCTGTGGGCGGGAAAGCGCTTGTGGAAATCGAGGAATTTGACGGCGTGCCGGTTGCTCGCCTTCGCGAGCTTGTCGAGGCAGACAAGGGCGGGCGGTGCGTCGTGCTGCCGTGCAAGCAAGGGGACACGGTATGGTTCAAAACGTACAAAAATAGCGCGCGAGATTGCATTGGTATACAGCCGCATAAGATTACGAGGATATCAACAAGCATCATTGTTCCGGGGGAATTTGTGGATATCGGTATTTCTGTGGATCAGATCGGGAAGTGCGTATTCTTGAGCATGGAAGAGGCGAATGAAGCTGATGCGAAAGCTCCTGCTGAAAATGCCATTTTGAGAGTTTAGGAGGTGAAATGGGGGTGAGCGAGCGAAAGGCCGACGAATACGTCGGTCGCGAAGCGGCGATAGCGGCAATTTTTGTACGCGTTGGTATGCGCACAATAGGTACAAGGCTACAGCCAGCGTATGAGGAGGCCATTGACGCGATCGCCAATCTGCCTGCCGCTGACGTTGCGCCGGTGATTTACTGTCGCTACTGCGCTTACTGTGTTCAGGCTGTATTCACCCGTGACGGGCTGGAACGTGTCCACGCGGTAGAGCCATATGATTTTTGCAGCTACGGGCTGAAAGGAGAATCTCGATGACACGTAAACGGTTTATCAAGCTATGCATGGGACGGCTGAGACTATCCCGCAACGAGGCGGCTGCGATCGCCGAATCAAAAGGGATTACATATCATTACGCGCGAATAGCCTTTTCGCTGCAGGACTGCGCGGCAGCGTGTGCTGTCCAGTATTCGTTGGTCTCCAGTCTATCCAATGCTGTTATCCGCTACCGGCACGTCAAGCGCGTCCGCAATGGAGTGATTGAGTATGATGAGTAAGCGGGCCGCAAAAGTGGCATCCATGGGCGACGCAAGATTTGCAGTCGAGTGGAAGAGCAGGTCTTGTATGGTCGGTCAAAGGAATGGATATTTCCATTGCTGGGAGCGCCGTATCTGCGGCGATCAAATTCAGGTTGTCGGAATTGTCGAGTTTTCTGACTGCGTCAAACGAGTTGACCCGGAGAGCATTGCTTTTCGTGATGAGAAAAACGCATTGCTGTGTACCTTGGATCGCTTTGGGGTCCCGCATGATGGGCGATGATGCAAAGCGCGTCGTGATCCGCGTCACGCGGCACATTCCCATCTACCCGCATCTGGAACCCGCGGTCGGTGAGATCGTTGTAGCGGACAGGCTGAATGACCCGTACAGCAGCAGATACTTTTATGTCCTCCAGCGTGCCGGCAAGCGCGTAATCATCCGGCCGGACGAATGCGTGGAGATCTCACCGGCGGAAGCGTGGCCGGAGCTATCCATCTCCGGCCGCTGGGCCAGACTGCACCGGGAGCAATCACGAGAGGCCGCGCGCCGAAGCTATTACAGGAAGAAGCAGAAGAAATGAGAAGACGGTACATCAAGCGGCTCATGGCGTTTGGCATCCAGCGCAATGAGGCGGTAGATCTGTGGATGCGGTATGGCAGGCAGCTTTGGCCGCCGAGGCTGGCGCTGCCCGGACGGTAAAGGAGGAACAGCATGATTATTGAGATCCTGACACTGGCGGCTCTGCTCGAGTGGATCGTGGTGGGTGTGCTTGTTGTTAAAAGCATTCGCAGCGCGTGCAGAAAGATCTGCGTTGTGGGCGATACGATGCTGGGCGAGATGCAGCCCGGAGGTGCAGACGATGGCTGATTTTATGACGCGCATGGATGAGGTCAGGCGCAACGGCATGGCCAATGCGTTTGACGCCGGAGTGCAGAAGGGCGCAGATCTGATCCTCTGTGCGCTGGCGCTCGAATTCGGCTTCGGCCCCGAGCGAATGCGGCGGCTTGCGGCCAAGGTCGCAGAACTTGATAATGCGCATCGGGCCGCATGGAACGGCAGCGACGAGGCGGACTTCCACAAGGAGCGGATCGACTCTGTACTCCGGATCGCCTGCGGCGACGCCTTTGTCCCGTTCGACCTTCGAAACGAGTTCATCCTGCCGACGCACTACGACAAGCCGGCGCGGCCGCGTAAGCGCAGGCGCTGATGGATCCAGTATCATCCGGTCAATTAGTTTACATGGACTATGGCGGCAGCTGCATGCCATGGCTGCTGCCGCGGGGATCTGACCGGTCATGATATGGGCTCGCCGTGCATCCCTCACCCGGCGAGCCCGCCAAAAGAACCAGGAGGTGATCCTATCCCATTCTCACGCACAATCAAAGAAATCTATGCTGGCCCGTGCTATCGCGCTATCGACAGCGCTGCAATCCGTCCACAGGCCGGACGAAGGTCTGGCCGCTCGGATGAGACTGCACCGTATCAGCAGTATCTAAATGATAAGTCATCCGTGCAGAAGCTGGAGCATCTGATCGAGGCAAACTTTACGCTGGACGATCTGTTCGTCACCACGACATACGCGGACGACTTCCTGCCGCCGAACTATGATATCGCCGCTCGCCGGCTGCGCGCGTTCTTCGCGCGATACCGGCCGGCGCGTAAAGCACGCGGTCTGCCCTATGATTACGTGTATGTCATAGAGGGCGAGCACGGCGACAAGCGTATCCATCATCACATGATCCTGCCCGCTGACAGCGGCAATGCGGAGCTGATCCGCGAGCTGTGGCGGTTCGGCAGCATGGATATCGAGACGATCCGCCAGTTCGGCTTGCGGCCAATCCGCGGCAGCCCGGCTCTGCTGCTGTCCGAGTATATTGAGATGTTCGGTCCAGACAAAGGGCCGGGACATTATGAGATCGACTGCTATCATAAGGTTGCAATGTACATGACAAAGGAGCCGCGCAAGACTGGCAGGGCCAGATGGCAGGCTCGCATGTACACACCATCAAAGGGGCTGCAGCAGCCCGTCATATTAGAACGAACACTGGAACCAGGCGAGCATTATGAGCCGCCGGACAATGTTGTGCAGTTATCAGCTGAGCGTAAGGACAACCGATATGGGGACTTTGGATATACGTTCGGCTGGGTCAAAAATCAAACCGGGATAAACATTTTCGGCTCGAAACAATCAATAAATAACGGGAAGGGTGGATAAAAGTCTTGCAAAACAGAATTGCGCGTGATATACTGTTGGTGTCAGCGGATGATAAACTGATCTGCCCACTGTGCGGCAGGCCAACGCAGCAGCGAGTGCTGCCGACATCCAGGCTGATCGACTTCCCGCTTTACTGCAAGCATTGCAGGAAAGCGACAGTCGTAAACGTGAATACGAGCCAGAGCCAAAGCCAACGTGCTAGTGCCAGCGCCAAATGATTTGACCATGATGGTCGGATCGTTTGGCGCTTTTGTTATGCAGTCGAGGTGATAGCCGGCTGGCAGATGCGCCGCGATCCGTTCAGGGTCACGGCGCTTTTCTTTTTTGCCGATGGATTACAAGAGCAAGCGATGGCTGGCGCTTCGGGCGCGCGTCCTTCGCCGGGACAAAGGCCTGTGCCGTGAGGCGATGCGGTACGGCCGGCGCGTCGAGGCAACGACGGTGCACCATGTCTACCCGGTCGAGGATTATCCGGAGCTGCAATGGGCCGAGTGGAATCTGATCTCGGTCAGCCAGCAGGCGCACAACAGCTTTCACGATCGGTCGACCGGAAAGCTGACGCCGGCCGGGCTGGCCTGGCAAAGACGAATAGCCCCCCCCTCGAAAAACGAAAACGGAAGGGGCCTCGGTCACCGGGCTGGGGGACTCTTTCCGACGGACGGAAAATAACGGGAGGGGGTAAGCGACAAGAAAATACGCGAGCAGGATGCGCGCGCAAACGACGCGGGCGCGCGTGTCCCGGGTCATCCGGTTTCCCCAGGCGCGGGGTTATTCTCTCCACCTCCGCCTGGAACGCATGGTGAATCCTCTACCAGCCTGGGCGCGGCTTTTCGGCCGCGCTTGGGGAAACCGGATGACGGAATCCGAGGTGATCAACAGTGGCCAGAGAGGACATGATTCGCGCCGATATGCAGGCCGTCGGCACCTACAACCAGATTTTCGAGCCGACGATCAAGCAGCTGGCCAAGACGGAGCGCGAGCTCAGCCGCGCGGAGAAGGCGTGGAAGAAAGCGGGCGGCCTGATGGTCGCGACCCTAACCAACAAGACCGGCGGCGAGTACACGGCGAAGGATCCAAACTGGACGGTCGTTGAAGATCTCCGCGCGACGGTCACGGGCCTGCGCAATCAGCTGGGCTTGACGCCGACCGGACTGAACAAGGCCCGCAGCAAGCAGACTGCAAGCACTGACAAGTCCAAGATCGAGCAGCTGCTTTCCGATGCGCATGACTACGCCGTCGAACATGCGGCAGAGTATCAGCGCGACGTTGACGCCTATGTCGATAAAGTGCTCAGCGGCGAGATTGTTGCCTGCGAGTGGATTGTCCTGGCATGCCGACGCTATCTCAACGACCTGGCGTCCTGCCGCTGGGACTTCCGCCCGGAGCCGGCCTGCGAGATCATTGCCACCATCGAGACGATGCTCTGCCACCAACAGGGTGAATTTCTGGACGCGACACCCCTGCGCGGAACTCCATTTTACCTGATCCCCTATCACAAATTCATTTGTTTCAACATCATGGGGTTTTACATCAAGGGAACAAATGAACGGAGGTTCAAGGAAGCGCTTGATTTCATTCCGCGAAAAAACGTCAAAACCACGTTTGCCGCCTCGCTGGCGTGGGCGCTGGCACTGTATGAGCGCCGATCCGGCTCCAAGGTCTACGAGGTTGGCGGCGCGCTCAAGCAGGCAATGCAAGGCTTCGACTTCTTAAAGTACAACGTCGAGCGACTCGGCGCGACCGTCAAGGAGGATGCGGGCCGCGGCCTGCGGATTACGGACAACAACATGGAGCACTCCATTGTCGGCGATATCGGCGACGGATTTATCTCCATCAACGCGCTGGCCGCGAACCCGGACAAACAGGACTCCTTTAATGCCAACATCGTCATCTGCGACGAAGCGCACGTGTATAAGTCGCCGAAGCAGTTTCAGAAGCTGCGTGACGCGATGAAGGCTTACACGAACAAACTCTGCATCATTATCTCTTCCGGCGGCGATAATGCGCTGGGCTTTCTGGCGCAGCGCGTGGAATTCTGCAAAAAGATACTCAATGGCACAATCAAGGATCCGTATGCGGATGGGATCTTTATCTTTATTGCACAAGCCCCGACCAATGAGAACGGCGATGTCGATCTTCTCGACCCGAAGGCGCTGGAAGCAGCAAGCCCCGGCTGGGGCTACAGCATCCGGCCGCAGGAGATGATTAACGACGCCGCGCAGGCCGAAGCGGATCCGCAGCTCCGTCCTGAGTTTGTGAACACCTCGCTCAACGTCTTCACGACGGCTCTGCGCGCCTGGTTTGATATTGCCGAGTGGCGCAAGTCCGACGCGAAATACAACTGGACGCTGGCGCAGCTCGCGCGTCTGCCGGTCAAGTGGTACGGCGGCGCGGATCTGTCCAAGATGCACGACCTGACAGCCTGCTGCCTGTTCGGCCATTACAAAGGGGTCGATATCATCATCCCGCACTGCTGGTTCCCACGGCCAGCGGCGGAGATCAAGGCCAACAAAGATCAAATCCCGCTGTTTGGCTGGAAAGACGATGGCTGGCTGGATATGACCAACGACAAAGTCACGAATTACAGTGACATTGTCCGCTGGTTCAAGAAGCGCCGCGCCGAAGGCTTCAGGCTTCGCCGCATCGGACACGATCCGAAATTCTGCCGCGAGTATTTCGTCGAGATGAAAAAGGAGCATTTCCCGGTCAAGGCGCAAATGCAAACCTTTATCCTCAAATCCGAGGGGTTCCGCTATCTCGAAAAGTCCGCGAAGCAAGGCACACTCTACTATATGCACGCTGAACCGATGGAGTATTGCGTGCAGAACGTCGCCGGTGTTGAAAAAGCTGACGACATGGTGCAGTACCAGAAAATCGAGCCGAACTTGCGCATTGACGTGTTTGACTGCGCGGTCTTCGCGGCCTGCGCCTATCTGAATGATCTGAGCGAGAGTAGCAAGGGCGCTGGCTGGTACAGCAGTGCCCAGCATGAAACGGAGGCTGATGCCGATTGAAAGTGAAACCGCAGCGCCGCAGCGCTGCAAGCGACCAGTCCTGCCTGCAGTGGCTGGTGTCCAATTCTGACACGCTGGCTGTGACAGAGTACCGGAGGCTGGTTGACAGCCCTGATGTTCTGGCAGCGGTCGGAGGGCTGGCGGATATCGTCAGCAATGCGACGATTCAGCTGTTCCGCAACGCAGAGAACGGCGACATTCGCGTCCGCAATGAACTCAGCCGGTTCGTCGATATTCATCCATGGCGGTACGGCGGCCGAAAGGACTGGGTTGAATGGATCGTTGAAACAATGCTTCTTTCCCCGTGCGGCAGCGCGTTCGTCCTGCCGCAGACGCAGGGCGGCCTACTGGTCGACCTGACCCCGATGCCGGGCGCGACAGTGGCCAGCGCGGACGGCGGCCTGACCTACTTTGTGACGTGGCGCGGAAAGGTGTACGACCCTGCTGATGTGCTGCACTTTAAGTACAGGCCCGACCCGGATCAGCCGTGGCTTGGGCTTGGCCTCCGGGCAAGCCTGCGGGACGTGACCGGCAACCTCCGGCAAGCGTCCGCCACGAAAAAAGGCTTTATGTCCGACAAATGGAAGCCGTCCGTCATCGTCAAGGTCGACGGCCTTTCCGACGAATTTTCGGACGAAGCGGGCCGCAAGCGGCTGATGTCCGAGTATCTGCAAAACTCCGAGGCCGGCGCGCCGTGGATCATTCCGGCGGAACTTATGGATATCCAGCAGGTAAAACCGCTGAGCCTTTCGGATCTTGCGCTCAAGGACGGCGTCGAACTGGACAAACGGGAGGTCGCAGCAATCGTCGGTGTGACGCCGTATATGCTGGGCGTCGGCAACTACTCCGACGCCGACCACAACCACATGATCCGGACAACGGCGACGTCCATCGCGAACATTATCTGCTCGGAGCTGACGCGCAAGCTGCTGCTGTCTCCGGACTGGTATTTTAAGATGTCCGTCCGCCGACTGTACAGCTACACGCTCAAGGATCTGGCCGATGTTTCCACCGGCCTGTACGTCAAGGGCATTATGAGCGGCAACGAAAGCCGCGACTGGCTGGATCTATCCCCGGTAGACGGGCTGGATGAGCGCGTTATCCTTGAGAACTACATCCCGGCCAATATGATTGGCAATCAGAAAAAATTGGAGCAAGGAGGCGAAGGCAATGGCGAATGAGCGCACTGCGCGCCAGATCCGCAGCTGCTCGCAGCAGTTTACCACCCGCGAAGCAGCTGACGATCTTTATATCGAAGGCTATTTTGCCGTCTTTAACTCGGAGTATCCGCTCTGGGAGGGCGCAAGCGAGATCGTCAAGCCCGGCGCTTTTGACACCAGCGTTTCCGGTGATGTTCGCGCCCTTATCAACCACAATACTACGCTTGTGCTCGGCCGCACGAAGTCCGGCACGCTGACACTGCGGCAGGATACCCGCGGCCTGTGGGGATCCGTCAAGATCAACCGGCAGGACAGCTCGGCAATGGATCTGTACGCACGGGTCCAGCGCGGCGACGTCGATCAGTGCAGCTTTGGCTTTGAAATCAAGCGCGAGACCTTTGTCGATCTCGGCGGCGGCAAGTATCGCTGGGAAATCGAGGAGGTCGACCCGCTGTATGAGGTGAGTGTCTGCACATTCCCGGCGTACACCGAAACGAGCGTATCGGCCAGAAAGCAGGATCTGGAGGAAATCAACCGGCGCCGCTGCGAAGCATGGCGCGCGTCGGCAAGAAAGAAACTTGGAGGTAACAATGGCACTTAAAATCTTGAGACGCCAGCAGGATCTGCGCAGTATGCAGGCGCAGATGGAAACACTGGTCAGCGAACGCGACGCCTTCGCGGCCCGCGAGCATGAGCTTGAGGCGGATATTGCTGCCGCGCAGACCGAAGAGGATCGCGCCGCTGTCGATGCCGCCATCGACGAATTTGAGCAGCAGCGCAACGCAAACGTCGTGGCCATCGCAGAGCTGCAGACCCGCATTGACGCAACGACCGAAGAAATCCGCAGCCTTGAGGCTGCCCAGACGCCGCCTCCGGCGGCAGGCCAGCCGGCAGCACCGGCAGCAGAAAGGAGTAATAACACCATGCCCATGACCAACCCCGAGCGCCGTTGGCTCGGCCTGACCTACCAGGAGCGCGACGCTCTGCTGCAGGCCCCCGAAACCCGCGATTTCCTGTCCAACATCCGCGCCCTTCGCACGTCGCAGCGCAGCGCCAGCGGCGCAGAGCTCGGTATCCCCGACAACCTGCTGCCGATGCTGCGCGATCTGACCTATCAGTATTCTCGCGTTCTGCCGCACATTTCCCTGCAGCCCGTCGGCGGTACCAGCCGCCAGAACATCGCCGGTGTCGCGCCGGAAGCCATCTGGACAGAGATGGATGCGGTTATGAACGAGCTGGATATCAACTTCTACCAGCTGACCATGGACGGTTTTATGATCGGCGGCTATCTTGCTCTTCCGAACTATGTGCTGTCTGACGATACTGACCTGTCGCTGCTGACGACCGTTGTGCAGTATCTGGCTGCCGCCATTGCAAAGGGCTTGGATAAAGCCTGCATTTACGGCACCGGAACGAAAATGCCTGTCGGTATCATCACCCGCCTGGCCGCGACGTCCAAGCCGGAATGGTGGGGCGCAAATCAGGGCACGTTTACCGATCTGCACGAGAGCCACGTCCTCAAGCTGGATCTCGGCGCGAAGTACGGCGCGGAGTTTTTCCAGAAGCTCTGCGAAGCGACCGGCGTCCCGTCCCCGAATTACTCGGACGGCCGGGCGGTGTGGTTCTGCAACCGCAAGACGCACCTCGATATCGTGTCTCGCAGTCTGAATTTTAATGCCGCTGCGGCTCTGGTCGCCGGTGTGAGCGGTACAATGCCGGTCATTGGCGGCGAGTTTGTCGAGCTTGAGTTTATGCAGGACTATGACGTCTGCGGCGGCTTCGGCTCGCTGTACAGCCTGTCTCAGCGCGAGGGCGTGGTCATCGATTCCAACGTAAATGTCAAGTGGCGGCAGAACATGACCTGCTTCAAGGGCCTTGCCCGCTACGATGGCAAACCGGCGATCGGCGAAGCGTTTGTTCTGTTCAACTACAAAAACACCGCGCCGAAGACAACCACCACATTCGGCGTCGACTACATCAACGAGGGCCTCGGCACCCTGATCGTCACGACGGCGGCCGGCGCATCCGGCAAGACGACCGTTACGGTCGCGGGCAACGCCAGCGCAAACAAGCTCCGTTATAAGCTCGCCGGTGCTCCGCTGTCGGTCGAAGCCGGTGAGAAGCTGGACGCCAGCTGGACGGCGATGACCTCCGGGGCTGCGGTCGCAGCCGCGACCGGGAATGTCATCACGGTCGTGGAGATCGACAGTGCTGGCAAGGCTGTCAAGCTCGGCTCTGCGACCTGCACGGCCGGCGCATAAGAAAGGAGGCGGCCTGATTGTCTGAGCCTTGTGTGAACACGTCGAGGCAAATCGACCTGCTTTGCGTGGATCTCGGTCTGATGCGGATCAGCGACGATCAGGCCGCATATCTGGGCAACCTGCTTGCGCAGGCTGCCCGGTATATCGAAACCAAGGGTATTACGCTTGATTCCGCGAGCGATGAGGATAACGGCCTCGTCGCCCGCGTCGCCGCATGGATGTATCGCAGCCGCGCCACAACCGCGGACAATCCGCTGCCGTCCGGCCTCAGATCGTATTTGCACGATAAGCTGCTGCAGCAGAAGATGCGGGAGGTATCACCATGATCTACGATCAGATTCTCGATGTCCATGATCTTCGCCCCGGCTCCTCGCCGCTGCTGGCCAAGCTCGGCCCCGGTACGTCGTACTATTACGCCGAGCAGGAGGTCTATGCCTCGCGCTACTACGCGGGCAAACAGGCCAACAGCAAGATCGTCAAGCTCGTCTGCGTCCCGCGCGGCATGGATGAGCCGCCGATCACGTCCGATCAGTATGTCAGCCTGACGGGCTACGAGGGCCGCCACATCTACAAGATCGATCAGGCGCAGTACGGGCACGACGACAATGGCCTGCCATGTACGACGCTGAGCCTGACCGAGCCGGAGGGCAAATATGAGCTACTCGAAGATTGAGTCCATTTTGGACACCGTCGTTCCGGAGGACGTCAGCGTTTACAAGGTGCAGGCGAGCCCGAGCGAGGAGCGCTATGTCGTCTGGACGCCGACCGGGACGCGGTCGGAACGGGCGGAGGGCGCGCCGATCTGCACGGTCAATCTGGGCGTTGTCACAGTGGCCACGCAGACGGAAAACGATCCGCTGCCGGCGCAGATCATCGCCGCGCTCATTGCCGGCCGCGTCGCGGTCGGGCAGGATGAGCAGAGCTTCGATGAGCAGACCATGACGTATTACACGGATATCCCGTTTGAGGTGATCTGACATGGCGGAATTTGAAGCCGAGGTAAAGGCGCAGGATATCATCAAGGAATTGAAAGCTGATCGGCTTTTTACCGATACGAACCTGAAGACGATTCTGTCTGCCGGCGCGGACGTTCTGCTGGACAGCGTAAAATCCGCCTATGTGGCCGCTGGCCACAACCGCCGCACTGGTGAGACATACCGGCACATTGTCCGCCCGAATACCGTCAAGCGCGACAAGCAGGATGTCCCGTATATGGTCGTCACGCTGCGCGGCAAGGACGCGCGGCAGCAGCCCTATAATATCAAGGGCTTTGTCCTCAACTATGGCCGAAAATCGCGTAATCTTTGGAAGCGAAGAGGCGGCGCGATCAAAGCTGACCATTATTGGAACCAGGCCATAAAGGCCGCGCGTGCGGCGTCAAATGAAGCCATGCGCAAAGAAGCGATTAACATTTTGAACAGATAGGAGGAGCCTATGCCTGCATATGATCTGCGGTACATTCAGGCCGCAAAATACACGAAATCCGATTCCGGCAATACTGTGACCTACAGTGACGTCACAAAGGTCGGCGACGCCATGACGGCAAACTTCGAGCTGCGCAACGCCGAAGGCCGTCTGTATGCCGAAAGCTCCCTTGCCGAGTATATGCGCAAGGCGACCGGCGGCACGATCTCGCTCGGCGTCAAGTATATCACCGAGGCGGCGCAAGTGCTGCTGTATAAGGCCGTCAAGACGACCAGATCCGTCAAGACGAAATCCATCAACGTAGTCCGGTACGGCAAGACATCCACCAGCCAGTATGTCGGCGTCTCGTTCTACGCGCCTGACATGATCGACGGCGTGGAGAAATTCACCTGCATTTTCATCGGCCGTGCGCTCTTCGGACCGCCCAGCCATGTCTACCAGACTCTCGGCGAGAACATCACGTTCAATACGCCGGTCACGTCGGGCGAATTCCTCGTCGATGCTCTCGACAACCTTGTTGAGATTGCTACCTGTGACTCCGAGGAGGATGCAAGAGCGTACTGCGACGCCGTTCTCGGCAAGACTGCGTAAGGGGGCCGGTCATGTACTTACAGCCGAAACCCCTGCCGTTTGAGCACGGCGGGAAAACCTATCAGCTTTACGTTAACATGAACGTCCTGGCAGACCTACAGGAGCTGCACGGCGGTACGCTTGAGCCGCTGCTGTCCCGGAAGCGCACCATGAAAAACATTCTTGAGACAGTGGCCGCCGCTATGAATGAGTACGCCTACGACCAGGGCTGGCCGGAACGCTTTACGAGCCGCGATGTCGGCAAGATGATGACGGTCAAGCGCTTCGGTGAGATCGCTGACAGAATCATTGAAATGATCTTTCAGGCGGTCTACGAGCCGGACACAGAGCGTCCGGCCGAAAATCAGTCGGAGGAATCCGGCGAAAAAAAAGAACAGACCACGCAGCCGAACCCTACAGCATCCGATTCGCGTGGTACCTAAACATTTGGATCAACGTCCTGCACAACGATGAGGCTGTATTTTGGAGGACGATGACGCCGGCGCGGTGCATGGCAATCTATCGGGAATACTTTTCCCTTGCCACGCCGCGCCGGTCTGCATCTCAGGCAATGCCAGACGGCAGATATGTTGATCTGGATAAGCCGTCCGGCTTATCGTTGCACGATTATCTTGTATCGGGGGGACTTTAAATGGCTGACGCCACCATTAGCACAAAAATCAAACTGGACGGCGAGGCCGAGTATAAACAGCGGATCTCCGAGATCAATGCCGCGCTCGGAACGCTGGACAGCAAGATCAAACTGCTTAACACGACCTATGCCGGGAACGAAAACAGCATCAAGGGCCTGACAGAGATCAACGAGGTTCTGAACCAGAAGATCCTGACGCAGCGTGATAAGGTTGAGCAGCTGCAGGAGATGCTGCAGAAGTCTGCCAAGGCCTACGGCATATCCGACACGACAACCCAAAAGTACCAGCAGCAACTGAACAATGCCGAAGCCGCTCTTGTAAAAATGGAGCGTGCATTGGCTGACAACACGTCTAAGCTGGAGGCGGCAGGTGGTGCTGCCGACAACTTCTCGGATGGTCTGGCAGATCTGGCTGAGCGCACGAACAAGCTGGGCGAAAGTCTACGGGGCGACAAAGAGCAAAAGTACAAACAATCAATAGATCAGCTCAACGCCAGCATAGACGTACTGGACGCCCAAATGCGGAAGGTCGCAGCAGAATACGAAGATAGTGCGGATTCTGCGGACTTGATGGCTAAAAAGAATGACATTTTAACGCAGAAAATCATCCAGCAGGCCAACAAAGTAGATTTGTTGGAATCAGCCTTTAAAAACGCAACAGAGTATTATGAGATCGGGGCGGTAGAAACCAGCCGCTGGGAGAAGGAGCTCGCAAACGCGGAAGCCGAGCTCTACAAAATGGAGAACCAGCTGAAGCGCAATACCGAGCAGATGGCAAAAGCCAACGAGGAAACCGGGGAATCCGCGCAGAGCATGGGCGAAATCGGGGATGCGGCCGAGGACGCCGGGAAAGGCATGGGCACCCTCGGCGACGTGGTGAACGGCCTGACCTCCAAGCTCGGGATCCAGCTGCCGGACAGCATGAAAACGTCCATGAACGGCATGCTGCAGCTCGACACTACGACAGTCGCAGTTGCGGGCGGATTTGCCGCCGTCGCTGCGGCGATCGTCAAGGCGGAAAAAGCGTTGATCTCCATGACGAAGGAAGCCGCCTCGAATGCGGACGATCTGCTGACGCTCGCCTCCGTGACCGGCACGACGACCGATTCCGTGCAGGAGCTTAACTACATGGCCGACCTCACGGACGTCTCCTTTGACCGTATCAAGGACAGCCTCAAGGAAACCACCAACAAGATGCAGGAGGCCGCGACCGGTACGGGCGACGCCTACGAGGCGTACAAGCGGCTGAAAGTTGAGATTACAAACACCGACGGCAGCCTCCGCAGCGCGCAGGATGTATTTTACGATACCATCGACGCGCTCGGCGAGATGAAAAACAAGACCGAGCGGGACGCACTGGCTATGGATCTCATGTCCGAGTCCGCACAGGAGCTCAATCCGCTCATCGACCTCGGCGGCGAGAAAATGCGGGCTTACGCGCAGGAAGCACATGATATGGGCTATGTCCTTGACAACGACGCGCTCAAATCCCTGCAGGGCGTCGACGACGCCTATTCTCGCCTGCAGAAGACGCAGGAGGGCGTCAAAAACCAGCTGGCCGTCGAGTTTGCCCCGTACCTCGAAGAATTCTACGGCGACGTCACCACCATGGTCAAGGACGGCGGCAAGGCCATCAAGGACTCCGGCATCGTCGACGCCTTCGGCATGCTGCTTGAGACCGTCGGCGATATCCTCAATCCCATGTCCGACCTATCCAACAACCGCGTCCCGGCGCTGACCAAGGCGCTGCAGCCGCTGGCAAAGGTCATGGCGCTCATGGCCGACGCGGCGGAGCTGCTCAAAGGCGTCATCAACTTCGGCACCGGCCACATCAGCGAGGGCTGGGGCCAGATGAAGCATGCGCTGGGCTTCGGCTACAGCAGCGGCAACGGAAACAACTACCAGAACCTGCTCGACAGCTACAACGAGCAGCAGTGGGGCCAGAGCGCGTCCGACCTCTCCAAGGCCTACGAAGAGGCCGTCGCCCGCGGCGATTCGTCGACCCTCGGTATCACCGAGGACGAATGGCGCAGGCGGTATCTGGGCGGCAACGCCGCCGGCACGGACAACTGGGCGGGCGGCTGGACGCGGGTCAACGAGAACGGCCTCGAGCGGATCTATCTCCCATCCGGCTCGCGCATCCAGACGGCCAGCGAGACCCGCTACACATCCGGAGATACCTACAACACCACCGTCTACGTCGACCACGTTGACGACCTCGACACCATCCTCCGCATCGCCAAAAACGCACGCATCACAACCAGAATGGGGGCGAAGTAAATGCCGACGTTTACAGTGCAGGCAAGCGGCTCGACAGCAGTCGCGAAGAACCACCCGAACACAAACTATTCGGATCTTACACAGTACAAATTCTTCGTAGAGCCGTTTACAGGAGACGCGGGAAACATTAAGCGAGGGGATAACGTATATATCAACTTCCCTGTGCCGGGCGACACATACAAGTTCAAACGGGTAACAAAAGTAACGCTTGCATTTTATGCACAGCCAACAGCAGAAAGCGACGCTACATACAAGGGGATTTGGACATATGTAAATGCGTTGGCGAGTCAATTTGATGCAGATGCAATGACATATGCGACAAGGCCTGAGATATACCAGACCTTCACAGGGGTCTCGGAGCAAGCAAACGGAAACTGGACGGCTCTGAATGAAATCATACAGCTAAATGCAGTTTTTGACCTGAAAAATTACAAATCAAAAAAAGAAGAACTGCAGCAAGGAATAAGAAATGGCTTTGTGGTCGCGCTTCGAGGAGGAGAATCAGGGACAAGCGAGGCGATTATATTCGGCGCAAAGTCAACACGGAAGCCATCGTTGGTGTGCGAGTATTCGGACGACACTGTAGGGATAACAGCGGATGGGTTTGCTCCAACAGCCGGCGCTTTTGTAAACAGATTTGAAAAAAATATGTTTACATGGCGCTGTGACGATGACACAGCCGACTCACAGGTCTGCTTCGCAGAGATAAAGCAAACCTCCGCCGTCTTCGAGTGGCGCGTCAAAAATGCGAGCGCCTCAAACACGATCAGCGTCTCCGGCGCGACAACCGCCTGCACAGTCCCTGCAAATACATTCCCGTCCGGGACGATCGAGTGGCGCGTAAAGGTGACGGCGAACAGCGGAACGACAACAACGTCTGCATGGCAGGAAATCACAACGACGGACGTCACACCATCCTGCAAGCCGGTCTCCCCATCCGGCATCGTCATCGACGCCACCATCGTCAACCGCTTCTCGTGGCAGCACATCATTTCCACCGGCACGCCGCAGCGCAAGGCCGACCTGCAGTGGTCCGCCGACGGCACGACCTGGAACACGCTCGCGACCGTCACGGGAGAAAACCAGTATTACGACGTTCCGGCGAACAAATTCACAAGCGGAACAAAATACTGGCGCGTGCGCACCTACAACACCGACGGAACGGCCTCGGCGTGGAGCGACAAGGCCGAGTTTATCGCCATCAACGCCCCATCGGCCCCGTCCATCGTCATCCAGTCCACCGGCCCGCGCCCGCGCATCACCTGGCAGACCTCCGAGCAGGAAGCCTATCAGCTGACGCTGTCCAGCGGATACGCATCCGGCACGGTCTACGGCACGGAAAAGGCATGGCGCTCGCCGGTCTACCTCGCCGACGGCAGTTACACCGTACGCGTCCGCGTGCAGAACAAGTACGGCATGTGGTCCGAGTGGAGCGCAGCCGCGCTCCCCGTTTCACACACCGAGGGCGAGGCCATCACCCTGACCGCCACCGCCGGCCATGAGGCCGCGCTCACCTGGCAGACCGCCGGGAGCTACGATTTTTACCTCGTCGAGCGGGACGGCGTGGCCATCGCCCGCACCGTCCAAAAGCAGTACATCGACCACACCAGCATCGGCTCCGTCACCTACCGCGTCCGCGGCTGCTACGACGAAAGCGATAACTACGGCGTGTCCAATTCCGACACTGTCGAAGTGCTGCCCGAGACCAACATGATCTGCGACCTCGAGACCGGCGTCTGGCTCGAGATGCGCCTGTCCGAGACGCAGCTGCGCACCAACCGCACCAGCTTCTCGGCCGGTGTCTCGACCGTCCATCTGGCGGGCCTTGCCTACCCAGTCGAGGAGCGCAGCGAGCAGCGTGACCGCGCCCTGTCCGTCGCCTGCGCCTGGCCGCACGCGCAGCGGGCCGCCGCCCTTGCGCTGGAAGCCCTTGTCGGCCGCCTCGTCTGCCTCAAGGACCGCTACGGCAACATGGCCATCGGCTCGCTCCCGTCGCTCGAGAGCAACTGCGACGAGTTCATGCGCCGCTATTCCTTTACCATCTCGCACACCAACCGGGAGGAGGCGATCACCATTGACCCGTGACGTCCGCTTCCGCGTCGACGTGCTCAGAAACGGCGCACCCATCACCCACCTCCAATGGGACACCGGCAGCGCCCCGCAGATCATCGCCAGCCGCGACGCGACGATCCACACCAGCATCAAGGGCACCTTCCTCGTCAACGACGCGGTCGACTACCTCTCCGACGAGCTTCAGCCTGTCATGACCATCGACGGGCAGGAGACACCCCTCGGTATCTATCAGGCCGCGACCCCGAGCATCAAGGGCGCGGCTGGTCAGAAGCGCGTCGAGGTCGAGGCCTACGACCGCTGCTGGCGCGTCTACAGCAACCGCACCGAGACCATCCTGCACCTGGCCGCCGGTGCGTCCTATCTCACCGAGATCCGCAAGCTGCTCACCGCCTGCGGCGTCGCGCTCGTCATTGCGACGCCGTCGGACGCGACGCTGCAGACCGACCGCGAGGACTGGGATGTCGGCACGAGCTACCTGACCATCGTCAACGACCTGCTGGCCGAGATCAACTACAACAGCCTCTGGTTCGACGCATCCGGCGTCGCCCGTCTCGAGCCCTATCAGGAGCCGAGCGCGCAGAACATCGACTGGTCCTACGGCACGACGGACCTCTTTCTTCCGGACCGGCATCCGGGGCCGAACTTCTCAGATGAGGAAGACATCTTCGACGCGCCGAACGTCTTCATCTGCGTCTGCTCCAACCCGGATCTGGAGCAGCCCATGGCCGCAACGGCCGTTAACGACAATCCGCAGTCGCGAAAGTCCACATTCCGGCGGAACATGCGCATCGCCTCGCTCATCAAGGTCGACAACATCGCCTCGCAGGAGGAGCTGCAGGCCTACGCCGACCGCATGCGCAACGAGTCGCTCCTTTCCGCCCGGGCAATCACGTTTTACACGCTCAATGACCCCGGCCACGGCATCGGTGACGTCCTCGCGCTCACGCACGACGACATCGGCGGCATTTACCTCGAGACCGGCTGGCAGATGCAGCTGTCAGCCGGAAGTCTCATGACACACTCTGCAAAAAGGACGGTGATTGCATAATGGAAGGCGTCGACAGCCTGTACACCGAAGAACCAGAAGAGCAGCAGACCGAAGAACAGCAGCAGCCGTTCCAGCTGGCCGTCATTGCGACGGTCGAGGAAGACGGCCTGACCCTCACGCCTGACGGCGCGGAGGAGCCGACCGAGAAGCATTTTAAATGCAACACCGGCATCAACTTCGCCGCCGGACAGCGCGTGGCCGTCCTCGAACTGTCCGGCAGCAAGGTCGTCATGTTCCCGATCGGCAACCCCGGCGCGGACGCGCCGGCGAAGATCCCGCCCGGCGGAACGGCCGGGCAGGTGCTCAAAAAATCGTCCGACAACGACTACGCGCTCACCTGGGGCAGCATCACCGGCCTCCTGCCGACCGGAGGAACGAGCGGACAGATCCTCAAAAAGTCAGGCAACGCCGACTACGCCGTCGAATGGGGCGACATCAACGGTGCTCTGCCTTCCGGCGGAACGACGGGCCAGGTGCTCAAAAAATCCAGCGCCACCGACTACGCCGTCACCTGGGGCAGCCCCGACGGCATCCTGCCGACCGGCGGCACCGATGGTCAGGTCCTGCTCAAAAACGGCGCGAGCAACTACGCCGCCAAGTGGGGCAGCATCACCGGCGCGCTCCCGACCGGCGGAACATCCGGTCAGGTGCTGAAAAAATCCAGCGCCACCAACTACGCTTGCACGTGGGGCGACGTCGCCGGAACGCTTCCGAGCGGCGGAACCGACGGCCAGGTGCTCCTGAAAAACGGATCGACGGCCTACGCCGCGAAGTGGGGCACGGTATCCGCCGCAGAACTCAAGAGCGGATACAATTCGCTGGAGCTGAAAACAAAAACCCTGACGCCGTCCTCGAACGGCTTTGAGATAGGGACATCGAGCTATCCCGTGACAGTCAGGGGAGACGAAATCGTGCTGTATTACAGTTCATACCGCTACTGCACCCTTGCGTGCAACTCATCCGGGAAGCTGACCGTCAACGGCACAGCCATCAACTAAGGAGGGAATCATGAAATTATACGACATCGCGCTCGCGGCAAAGCCACTGCAGAAGCTCATCGAACAGGACCTGCCGCTCCGGCAGGCCTATCAGCTCGCCATGCTGGCGACCAGGCTCAACCCAACACTCGAATTCTACGGAAACCAGCTCATGAGCGGGCGGCCGCAGGCGGAGCTGAACGAGCTGGACGCCGACACGCTCCCCGAGCTGCCGCACATCACGCTTCCGCTCGACCTCGATATCCGGCTTTCCGCCGGGGATATCAAGTGCCTTGAGCCGTTTGTGACCTTCGAAGGAGCTGATAACGCATGATCACCATCCACTGCTCCCGCGCGTGTGCGCATCTGGCGTCGCCGCCGGAGCTTTTGACGGCGGGCATGGCCAAGGCCGTGACCGTTGAGTTCGTGTTTTCTGACGATTGGGACGGGCTGACGAAGACCGCCGTCTTCTCGAACGGCAAGACCACCGTCGACGTTCTGGCGGCGAACTGGGACGGGGATACCGTTCCCGTACCGCACGAAGTTCTCGCCGTCCCGGGCCGCCACGCCCGCGTGGGCATCTATGGCGCGGACGAAAGCGGCGTCGTCCTGCCGACCGTCTGGGTGAGCCTCGGCAAGGTCCAGCCAGGCGCGGATCCGTCCGGAGACGCATCGGCCGACCCGTCCATGCCCGTCTGGGCGCAGCTGCAGAAGCAGATCGGCGATCTGGACAACCTCAAGACCTACAACAAGGGCAACCTCGTCGACGCCATCAACGAGGCCCGCAGCTCCGGCGGCGGCTCTGGTGGCGGGGGCATCCAGTCGGCACAGATCGACGCGATCCTCGTGATGACAAAATCCGAATATGACGCGCTGGACAAAAAGGACGCGCGGACACTGTATCTGTTGGAGGGATAACATGCTGGCAGTTGGACTCAAACGCATTCTGGAGCTGTTCATCGGCTCCATGGGCATCAAATCCGCCCACCTGGGCACGAAAACCATCTACGAAAGACCGGGCGGATTTTTGTACATTGAACTCACAAGCGAAGAAAGGGGATAAATCCAGATGGCAAGTTTTTTTAATCTGACACTTGATACGCTGGCACCTGCCGGCCTATCGCTGATCCTGAACGACGGTGCACAGTACGCGACCAGCGCGACCGTCACGGCGAAGATCTCTGTCTCCGACGAGACAACAACGGGCTACCAGATGAAGATCTGGGGCACGAAGACGGCGGGGACCGAGGCGGAAGCGTCGTGGGAGACATTCACCGCGAAAAAATCCATCACGCTGCCCGACGGCGACGGCCTCAAGACGATCTATGTCAAGATGCGCGACGACGTCGGCAACGAAACGGCCGCAGTCAGCGACACGATCACGCTCAACACGTCGATTCCTGCCGTGACCATCACCGGCCCCGACAAGAGCAGGATCTCGAAGGTCACGGGCTACGATGCAGCGGCGTTCTCCTTCGTCTGCGACGTGGACTTTGAGGAATACACCATTCGCGTCGTTCCGGCGACGAGCAGCCTGCACACGGCGGGCACGCAGATCCCGACGACGGGCGGCTCCACCAACGTCAGCGGCACGGAGGGAGGCTACAAGAAGAACACCGCCATCAACGTCACTGTCAAGGGCGCGGACCTCGAGGCAGCGTCTTCCGGCGACGGCACGAAGATCGTCAAGGTTTTCGTCAAGAACGCCGCCGGGACCTGGAGTGCCGCCTGATGGCCGCGCCGCAGCTGACATTCTCCATCACGGGCAACAAGATCTCGGCGGTCTCGGGGTTCGACTCGATCACCGTTTCCTTCTCGTCGGACATCGCCTACACGGCCTTCGAGTGCCGCGCGACGAAGTCCGGCGAGGATTGGGGCCGCGGGAAGGGCGCTTTGATCGCGTCCTTCTCCCAGACCCCGGCGGGCACGCAGCGCACCTTTGAGGTTTACGACGATTTTCTGCTTTCCGGTGATGGGGAATACCGCATTTCGTTGTTCGCGCAGGGCGCGGACGGCAGCTGGAACGACAACTACGGCTTTATCCCGCTTGGAGAGTCGCAGGCGCTGAAGACCGCGGACGGCGAGGATTTTCTGTGTATGAAGGAGTGATCGTATGGCTTACAACAGCCAGTTTACCGGCGCGCAGATCGACGAGGCTATCGCCGACGTGCGCAGCAACAAAGACGCGTGGAACAGAAAGCAAGATGTGATTCTCGCCTCCGGCGCGGCCGTCGGGGACCTGATCAAGGTCAAGGCGGTGGACGCCAGCGGGAAGCCGACGGCGTGGGCGGTGGCCGTGGCGGGCACGGACTATATGAAGACCGGCAACATCACCAAGCAGACGCTGGTCTCCGCGGAGACTACGCCGACCGAGAACATGGCCATCAACTGGCAGTATGAGTGAGGAGGCCCCATGGCGCACAAGACATTGATCTCCGGCACGGCCTATTCCGTGACGGGTGGCCGGGATCTGATCGGCGGCACAGGCTACGGATGCAAAGCCGGGAAGAACCTCATCGGCGGGACGGCGTTCACCGTACCGTTTTCGAAGGGCATTCCCCTGAACACCATCACCCCCGGCGCGATCCTGTACCTGAATGAATCCGGCAGCCCCGTGCCGTTTTATATTGCGAAGCACGACTACGAGAGCGGACTTAACGGCGCAGGGCGCACGCTGATTGTGCGCAAGGAATGCTACGAACGAATTGCGTTCTCCCAGTGGAGCACCTCCAACCTATTCCCAACATCCACTGTATCCGATTTCCTCGCGGATACATGGTTCGGGCTGTTGGACTCTGCCATTCAAGGCGCGGCAGGGCAAACAAAAATTTACTGCTACATCGATGAATATCAAACGAGGAGAGAATTAACGAAAAATGCGTTTATACTGTCCATAGGTGAGCTGAAGAGCGGAGGCGGAGATGGGACTCCATTGGACCAGACGGTGCGTAGCCTGCTTGCTGTCGCAAAACTAAATGGATCTAATATTCATCAATGGACCAGAACCCCAAAAGAATATTCAAGTACAGACGTGTACGTGTTGGATACCGCCGGGAATGTCACCGAACAGTACTGTGGAAACGGGAACGGCGTCCGCCCCGCCTTCACCCTTCCCGCCACCACCGCCGTCATTGCCAACCCCGACGGCACCTACACCCTTGCAGCATAAAGGAGGACCCACATGGGCACACACCACATTTTGAAAGACGGCACATCCTACGCCATCAAACACTTACAACAGCAAAACGGAAGGAACGTGGTATGCGGGTTTCAACGGAAACTGGACGCAAGAAGCGTTCCGGACAGTGACCGTTGACGAGCCACCAGCAGGAGCACTATTAGCATGGCTGCAGGCCAATGCCGTGCAGCAATAGACAGGAGGAACTTATGGACACCTGGTACATCACCATCGGAGGGCAGGAGATCGAGACGCGGCCGGCCGCCGGCCGCATGCGCGACGCCGACTGGGGCGGGCGCGAGAGCCGCGCCGTCACCATCGAAAAGAGCGCGGTTGCAGACCCGCTGGCGCTGTTCTGCGACGGCGCCGTCTGGGGCATGATCCACCGCTACACCACGGCCGTCCCTGTGCTGGACGCAGAGGGCAACGTCCAGATGAACGAGGACGGAACCGTCAAGTCGACGACCGAGACCGCCGAGGACCGCTACATGGACGACTACGCGGATTTCATCCTCGCCGGTCCCGTCACCGACAACCGCGACGGCACCATCACCGTCAAAATGGGCAAGCCCATGCCCCTAGAGCGGGCAGAGGCCGAAAAAGCCGCCGCCCAGCACACTGCCGCCACCCTCATGGGCATGCCCGTCTATACCGCCATCGGCGAGGAAAGGGCGAAGGACCTGCGCTACGCCATCGAGACGGCTGCTGCCTCTCTCGACGATAAGACCGCGTCCGAGGCCCCGGAGCTGTTCCCGCAGCTGACGGGGGACGGCAGTCTCGTCAAGTCCGGTACGCGCATATGCTGGCAGGGCGGCATCAAGCGCGCCGCCGTCGACCTCTGGGACACGGCAGAAAATACGCCGGACGCCGCCAAGAACCTCTGGGAGGATATCCAGTACAAGCAGGGCTACCGCCTCATCCCCGAGACCATCACCGCCGGCCTTGCCTTCTCCAAAGGCGAAAAAGGCTGGTGGAAGGACGAGCTCTACGAATCCCTGCTCGCCGCCAACGTCTGGAACCCATCAGTTAACCCGGACGGGTGGAAGAAAATCACGGAGGAAGGAGCATAACGGATGGACCTGCAGGATCTGAACGTTGCCGTCGCGGAGATCCGCGGCAACGTCGACCGGAATACCGGCCGGATCAAGGATCTCGAGAAGAAGACCGACGCCGTGGCCAAGCTGGCAGAGGCTGTCGCCGTCATGGCCGAGCACATGAAGACGCTCGATGACAAGATCGACGGCATGCAGACGAGCGTCAACAACCTCACCGCCCGCCCGGGCAAAAACTGGGACGCGCTGGTCAAGATCGCCCTGACCTCGCTCGTCACCGGCGTCATCGGCTGGGTGCTGGGCAAAATTCTGTAACACACGCCGCGAGGCGCGAAATTTGAAAGGAGAAAAATACTTATGAACGCAAAATGGTGGAAAGCCGCGGGCATCCGCGCACTGAAAACGGTATGCCAGACGGCAGTCGCAACTATCGGCACGAGCGCGATCCTGTCCGAAGTCAACTGGATCGCCGTTGCCTCCGCCTCGGCGCTGGCGGGCATTTTGTCCCTGCTGACGAGCGTCGCGGGCCTGCCGGAGGTCAAGGAAGAATGAAGACTATGCCGCCGTAGATCGTAGACAATTTCACAAGCGTCAACATCTACCGGGGCGGCAATAAGCCGCAGTATCTGGTCATCCATTTCTTCGGGGCCCTCTCCAGCGCCTATGGCGCGTCGGAGTGGTTCAAGGCCCCGGAGGCGCAGGCGTCCGCGCATTACTGCGTGGACGAGAAGGACGTCATCTACCACTGCGTGCCGGATACCGACATGGCGTGGCACTGCGGGGCCGTGGGCGGCCTGCACTACCGGCATCCGAAGTGCCGCAACTGCAACTCCATCGGCATTGAGCTGCGCCCGCAGAAGCTCGACAGCAGCCGCCTGAACGCGAACGACAAGGACTGGTACTTCGACCGCCGCGTCATCGAAAACGCCGTATGGCTCACCGCAAAGCTCATGCGGCAGTACAACATCCCGCTGGAGAACGTCATCCGCCACTATGACGTCACCGGAAAGATCTGCCCGGCCCCCTTCGTCGGCCCGGCGCATAACATCTACTACGGCACCTCCGGCGACCGCCAGTGGCAGGAATTCAAGGCAAGACTGCAGGAGGAAACAGCCATGAGATACGAAAAGCTGCGGGACGTCGACAACCAGACGTACCGCCAGACGCTGGACAAGCTGGTCAGCAAGGGCCTGCTTAAAGGAAAGGGCGGCACGGGCGAAGACCTGACGCTCGATCTGAGCGAGGACAACGTCCGCATGCTCGTCATCCTGGACCGCACCGGCGTCTTTGACCGCTGACCCGCCCGGGCGGCGGGCACGAAGGGAGCGATGGACAAATCACTGCGCGTTTGGCCCTGCCGAAGGGGCTGGAAAACATGACGCGCCGGGACTGGGAGCACGTCGCTGACGAGGGGATCTGTGACCTGATCGACCGCCAGATCATCAGGCTTTATATCGTGGGCAGGCTCCCGCAGATGGACGCCGCCGCCGAGATTGGCGTCGACCGCAAAACCATCTCCCGCCGCCTGCCACACATCTACAACACCGCCCGCCGTCTGGCAGGGAAAACGGACAAAGAGAAAGCGCCATGAGCAACGGCTCATGGCGCTTTTTCTATGCCCGCATGTCCCACAAATGGTACACAAATGGTACACAAATGCCCCCCAGCGGGGACGGGGAAACGCTAGAATGGTAGCAGAAAGGGGCGATACCGCATGGCGTACAACCCGTACACGGGCCGCTGGGAGATGGACGGCGCGCAGCAGATCCAGCTGCAGCCCATGCCGCGGCCGCAGGGCCCGCAGCTGCCGCCGCAGCCGCCGAAGCTCGGCGTGCTGACCGTGGCCAGCGAGGCCAGCATCAACAACCTGCAGATGCAGCCGAACGACAACGCGCTCGCGCTGCACGAGACCGAGAACCTGCTGTACTACATCCGCACGGACAGCATGGCGGCCAAGACCATCGCGCGGTTCCGGATCTTCCCGGAGCCGACAGAAGAGGAAAAGGCGGCAAACCAGCTGCAGGAGCAGCTGAAACAGATCACGGCCGGCCTGCAGAGCATGGCCGGGAAAATCGAAGAACTGGAGGGAAAGCTCAATGCAAAATCCGATTATGGCCCTGATGGGCGGAAACGGCGGGGGAAACAAGCTGCTGAACGGTCTGCTGCAGACAGCGAAGACGACGCTGCAGGGGCAGAGCCCGCAGATGGTGCTTAGCTTCCTGGCCTCGCAGCCAGGCTTTGAGGCGTGGTTCGAGGCAAACAAAAACAAGACGGTCGGCGAGCTCGTCGGCCAGATCGGCAAGTGATACCGCGCGAAAGCGCCTATCAAATTTCATTCCACCCAGAAAGGAGGGAAAACCATGGATAAGGATTATGGCTTCGGCGGATGGGGCATTGTCATCCTGATCGCGCTGTTCTTCCTGCTCTTCGCGGGCAGAGGCTTCGGCGGCAGCGGCGAGAGCTCCCCGGCGACCCAGGCCGACGTGCAGCGCGCGACGGACTTTGCAGCCCTCGAGCGCCAGAACAACGAGGGTGTCGCGGCAACGCGCCAGAGCGCATACGACGTCACCAGCGCCGTCAAGGACAACGCCTACAACATCCTCGGCGAGCTGCGCGACCTGCAGTCTGTCACGGAGGCGGGCTTTGCCGGCCAGCAGAAGTGCTGCTGCGAGATCCTGCGCGCGATCGACGGCGTCAACTACAACGCCAGCATCAACGCGTGCGAGATCAAGACGGCCATCCACGCCGAGGGCGAGGCGACCCGGACGCTCCTGCAGCAGCAGGAGAACCAGCGCCTGCGCGACGAACTCGCACAGAGCCGCGCCGCGAACAACGACTACATGCAGTCGCAGTACATCCTCGGCCAGCTGGGCCGGTACTACCAGAACCCGCCCTGCAATCCGTGCGGCTGCGGCGGCTGACGCGGACCCATCCTGATATAGCTATCCGGGGCATAATGCCCCTTCACATAAGCCCAAACGGAAGGAGTAATGAAAATGGCTTGTAATAACGGCAATGGAAATCGGGCGTATCAAAAATCATGCGTCCGATATTTTAATAACGCGCCCCAACTGCTCGCGGCAGACAGCGAAAACGTGCTGACACTGGCCGGGGCAAAGGTCGTCAATTCCGGTTCGTCCATCCAGGTCGAGCCGCAGAGCTACGACACGGTCAAGATCGGCCTGTATCATCTGGCCGCAGATGCGGTCATCGCGGCGACGGCAGCGGGCGTCCTGACCCTGCAGTGGTACATGGACGGCGTCGCACTGCCCTGCACGCTCAAGCGCGTCACGCTGCCGGCATCCGGCAATGCGGAGATCCACACGGAGACGGATCTGGAGCTGTCCGGGTGCTGCTGCTGCGTCAATCATACATTCACGCTCGTGGCGACGACCGACAGCACGGCCGCAGGCTCCGTGATCGAGCTTTGCACGGGGCTGCTGAAACTCGCGTGAGGTGCTGACATGGATGAGATTGCAGCGTACAAGAGCAAGCTGCACGAAGCGCTCAAAAAGGAGATGGCCGCGCCCATCTCCTGCAGAAGCGTCAGTAACTGCACAATGCTGATGGACGCGATCTGCGCAGCTGACAAGCTGAGCGATAAGCCGAGCACTTACGCACAACACTTCGAGCGCGAAGAGGCCATGCAGTGGGCGGACAGGATGCAGAACGCAGACGGATCGACCGGCCCGCATTGGACGATGGAGCAGACAACGGCCATTGCGGACAGCATGGGCATCCCAGAGCATGAAATCCCGCACTGGGCGTGGGGCGTGACCATGAACATGATGTACTCGGATTACTACCCCGTCGCGGTAGAATTCGGCCTCAACCGCCCGGAATTCTACGCAGCCCTCGCCAAAGCGTTTTTGCTCGACAAAGACGGCCCCGGCCCGGAGCGGAAGCTGATGGAGTATTATCAGCATATCGCAAAGCGCAGTGTCCAATCCTGACACGAATGCTAACAGCTTCGCTAACTTGCATTAAATATGACTGGAATATGGTCATTTTGCGTACATAACAGTGGGTTCGATTCCCCTCAGCTCCACCATGCAAAAACGCCATCCCATTTGGGATGGCGTTTTTGCATGGCTGCGCTGAGGGGCGCGAGAAACCCTCGGGTTCGACCGACTGGATTTCGCGGCGTGTCAACGCCGCAATTTTGCGCTTTGCGCAAAATCAAAAAGGAAATCCAGTCGGCACGGAGGCGGCGAAGCCGCCGGAGTATTCCCCTCGGCTCCATCCCGCCACAGAAAGGCTCCCCTCCCAGGGGAGCTGTCAGCGAAGCTGACTGAGAGGTTGTTGCAAATTTGCTATAAAACTCAAACCGCAAATTCAGTTTGCGGTTTGGAAAGGAAGAAATGAGCACAGAGGAAAAGAGGCTCCGCGAATAGCGGAGGCTCGTTCCGTCGTGGTCATTTCTGACGCGCC
>CDZG01063856.1_pt1 | contig 36979 bp, 29 predicted proteins | sample 557741 | NCBI WGS metagenome assembly CDZG01 (sample SAMEA3182086, study PRJEB8094) | gut metagenome | biome: human; feature: gut; material: Stool; isolation source: human stools | place: Canada | collected 2013-01-21
ATTAGGTCAAGCTAAAAAGAGCGCAGGGTGGATGCCTTGGCACTAAGAGCCGATGAAAGACGTGATAAGCTGCGATAAGCTACGGGGAGGAGCACATATCCATTGATCCGTAGATTTCTGAATGGGGAAACCCGGCTGAGCATACCTCAGTCACCGTGCACTGAATCCATAGGTGTACGGAGGGAACCCGGTGAACTGAAACATCTAAGTAGCCGGAGGAAGAGAAAGAAAACTCGATTTTCAAAGTAGCGGCGAGCGAAATGGAAAGAGCCCAAACCGGAGTGCGTGCACTCCGGGGTTCGGACTGCATTTATGACTTCTGACTGTAGCGGAACGGTTCTGGAAAGACCGGCCAGAGAGGGTGAGAGCCCCGTAGGCGAAACGGAAAGAAGCAGAGCAGGATCCAGAGTACCACGAGACACGAGAAACCTTGTGGGAATGAGCGGGGACCACCCCGTAAGGCTAAATACTCCTTAGTGACCGATAGAGCAGAGTACTGTGAAGGAAAGGTGAAAAGGACCCCGGGAGGGGAGTGAAAGAGAACCTGAAACCCTGTGTTTACAAACTGTGGAAGTACCATACGAGTACAACCGCGTACTTTTTGTAGAACGGTCCGGCGAGTTACGTTTACTGGCGAGGTTAAGCACTTAAGGTGCGGAGCCGAAGGGATACCAAGTCTTAACAGGGCGTAAAGTCAGTGTACGTAGACCCGAAACCGGGTGATCTACCCATGTCCAGGCTGAAGTTGCCGTAAAAGGCAATGGAGGGCCGAACGCACATCCGTTGAAAAGGGTGGCGATGAGGTGTGGGTAGGGGAGAAATTCCAATCGAACCCGGAGATAGCTGGTTCTCCTCGAAATAGCTTTAGGGCTAGCCTCGTGTTAACCTTGTGGAGGTAGAGCACTGAATATCCTAGGGGGCGTCAAAGTCTACCGAAGATTATCAAACTCCGAATGCCATAAAGGTGATGCACGGGAGTCAGACTGCACGAGATAAGTTGGGTGGTCAAAAGGGAAAGAGCCCAGACCTACAGCTAAGGTCCCAAAGTGCGTGTTAAGTGGAAAAGGATGTGGGATTTCGAAGACAACTAGGATGTTGGCTCAGAAGCAGCCATACATTCAAAGAGTGCGTAATAGCTCACTAGTCGAGAGGTCCTGCGCCGAAAATGTCCGGGGCTGAAACACGACACCGAAGCTTAGGAATGTAGAAATACATTGGTAGAGGAGCATTGTTAGCGCAGCGAAGCTGTACCGATAAGGAGCAGTGGAGTGCTAAGAAGAGAGAATGCCGGAATGAGTAGCGAGAGGAAGGTGAGAATCCTTCCGGCCGAATATCCAAGGTTTCCAGAGTAAAGCTGATCTGCTCTGGGTAAGTCGGGGCCTAAGGCGAGGTCGAAAGACGTAGTCGATGGATAACAGGTGGAGATTCCTGTACTATGTGTACCCAGAAATGTGGGGACGCATGTGGAGAGCACGAGCCGGGAAAGAGAAGACCGGTACAAGCGGGGTAGGAGTAAGGACAGCAAATCTTCCTTACAATCCGAAGACGTAATGTGGACCGAACCAAAGTAGGGAAGCGTGTGAGCCATGTGCCAAGAAAAGCCGCTATTGTGATACACATACCCGTACCGTAAACCGACACAGGTGGATGAGGAGAGAATCCTAAGGCCGACGGAAGAAGCATTGTTAAGGAACTCGGCAAAATGACCCCGTAACTTCGGGAGAAGGGGTGCCCTGTGAAAGCAGGGCCGCAGAGAATAGGCTCAAGCAACTGTTTAGCAAAAACACAGGTCTATGCGAAACCGAAAGGTGAGGTATATGGGCTGACGCCTGCCCGGTGCTGGAAGGTTAAGAGGAGAAGTCAGGCAACGAAGCTTCGAATTTAAGCCCCAGTAAACGGCGGCCGTAACTATAACGGTCCTAAGGTAGCGAAATTCCTTGTCGGGTAAGTTCCGACCCGCACGAAAGGCGTAATGATTTGAGCACTGTCTCGACAATGCATCCGGTGAAATTGAAGTACCAGTGAAGATGCTGGTTACCTGCGCCAGGACGGAAAGACCCCATGGAGCTTTACTCCAGCTTGATACTGGGATTCGATACTGTATGTACAGGATAGGTGGGAGACGTTGAACATAGAACGCCAGTTTTATGTGAGTCGCTGTTGGGATACCACCCTTGCAGTATTGGATTTCTAACCTGCACCCATGACCTGGGTGGGGGACAATGTCTGGCGGGGAGTTTGACTGGGGCGGTCGCCTCCGAAAGGGTATCGGAGGCGCTCAAAGGTTCCCTCAGAATGGTTGGAAACCATTCGAAGAGTGCAAAGGCAGAAGGGAGCTTGACTGTGACACCGACGGGTGGAACAGGTACGAAAGTAGGACTTAGTGATCCGGTGGTATAAAGTGGGATTGCCATCGCTCAACGGATAAAAGCTACCCTGGGGATAACAGGCTTATCACTCCCAAGAGTTCACATCGACGGAGTGGTTTGGCACCTCGATGTCGGCTCATCGCATCCTGGGGCTGTAGCAGGTCCCAAGGGTTGGGCTGTTCGCCCATTAAAGCGGTACGCGAGCTGGGTTCAGAACGTCGTGAGACAGTTCGGTCCCTATCCGGCGCAGGCGGAGGATATTTGAGAGGAGCTGTCCTTAGTACGAGAGGACCGGGATGGACGGACCACTGGTGTATCTGTTGGCTATCAGAGCCATGGCAGAGTAGCCAAGTCCGGCAGGGATAAACGCTGAAGGCATCTAAGCGTGAAGCCCCCCTCAAGATGAGATATCCCTCAGAAATGAGTAAGACCCCTTGAAGACTACGAGGTAGATAGGAATGAGGTGTAAGCACAGCAATGTGTTCAGCTGACATTTACTAATCGGTCGAGGGCTTGACCAAAGGTTTTGGATAGGAAAGCAGGATGGAAGTTAAGATATAAGAGATTAGATTTCAGTGTTCGGTTTTGAAGGAATAAATGAAAGAAACGATAGTCTGATGCTATCGTTTTTTTTGTATAATAATTTCAGATAATGATTCCTTTTTTAAAAATATATGATATAATTAACTAAGAATATAGAAATATATCCACAGGAGCAAAATAATTCAACGGGAAGGTACAGGAGTTAGTATGGATACAAAGATTTTACTTGAAAATGGAACAAATGAATTAGAGATTTTGGAATTTACTTTAGCAGGTAATTCTTACGGAATCAATGTTGCCAAGATCAAAGAGATCATTACCTATCAGCCGGTGACACCGGTTCCTAATTCACATCCCAGTATTGAAGGTATTTTTATGCCTCGGGATACGATGATCACAGCTATTGATCTGAAGAATTGTCTAGGACGCGGAGAGTCGGAGAAAAAGGGACTTTTCATTGTTACCAACTTCAACAAGTTGGATATTGCATTTCATGTGGAAGCTGTATTGGGTATTCATAGGGTAAGCTGGAGAGATATCATTAAACCTGATATCACGATTTCTGCAGCCGACGAAAGTGTTGCTACCGGTATTATCAAGAAAAACGACAAGCTGATTATTATTCTTGATTTTGAGAAGATCGTTTCCGATATTAACCCGGAGACAGGACTTAAAATGTCAGAGCTGAATGAACTGGGGGAACGTACCAGAAGCTCTGTTCCCATTCTGATCGCGGAAGATTCTCCCCTGCTGAATAAGCTGATCGTAGACTCTCTGAAAGCGGCAGGCTATGTGAATCTGATCCATACAGAGAATGGTCAGCAGGCATATGATGTTATCACACAGTGCAAGGAAGATGGGACTCTGGATCAGCATGTTCGTTGCATCATTACAGATATTGAGATGCCGGAGATGGATGGACACAGACTGACGAAATTAGTGAAATCAGATGATGCGACCAAGGACATTCCCATTATCATTTTCTCTTCGCTGGTAAATGATGAGATGAAGAAAAAGGGAGAAGCACTGGGGGCAGATGCACAGCTTTCGAAGCCGGAGATCGGCAATCTGGTAAAAATTGTGGATGAACTCGTTGCGGAAAGGCATTTAGACAGATAAAATGTTCAGAAAGGCAAAAGGGCTGGGACTATCCCAGCCTTTTTCTGTAAAATAAAGGAATAAAATGATATGGATAAGAAGGAAAATATAAAAAAAATCTTAGAAAAAATACAGGAAGCAGAATACGTTCTGGTAGGACTTGGACAGTATTTTGATATGCAGTATTTTTTATCCATGCAGGAGGGGTATCGGGAAATAATAGAAAAATTACAGGAAAGTCATGCTCTTTGGATGGAACCCTATGTGGATACATGTTGCAGAAAGCAGTTTGCACCTAAATTGGAAGATGAAATGACAAAAGGACTTCAAAATCTGGCGGAAATTTTAGAAAAAAAAAGTTATTTTGTTGTATCTACGTCTACCAATCGCACCTTACGGGAAATTCCCTGGAAAAAACTTCTCATTAAAAAGGAGCGCTATGTAAATCCCTGTGGGGAATGGAGTAAATTACAGTGCCCGGATGGTTGCCCGGAAGGACTTCTGCCTGTGACTGACAATGAAGAGAAAATACTCCGGGACTGGTATCAGAATATGAAAAAAGGAGATTTCAGGATTCCGGATTTGGGAAAGTGTCCAAATTGTGGCAAGGAACTTATTTTTAATAATATCTATGCGGAGCAGTATGACGAAAAGGGATACCTGGAGAATTGGGCAGAATATCATAACTGGCTTCAAAATACATGGAATCATAGACTGGTGATCCTAGAAATCGGTGAGGGTACCAGATTTCCATCCATTATGAAAAATCCTTTTGAAAGAATTGCAATGTTTCAACAAAAAGCAGAGCTCTATCGAATTGATGAGGAGCAAAATCCCATTGCCTGGCTGCTTGCCCTGTGTTAAACTAATCATGTTATGATTATGAAAGAAAACGGAGGAATAACGAATGCCTTCACAAGAAGATTACCTGGATAATTTATTAAAGGGAATAGGGAATACAGAAGAGGAAGAAAACTCCCGGAAAGAGTCTGAAGAAGGGGTCAAAGATGAGACACTTCAGGATCCTCAAATTGACATGAGCGATATGGATGATCTGTTACAATCAGCATTAGAGGCACAGCAAAGAGACATTCCGGAGACACAACAATCGCAAAATACACAAAACAGTGAGACGATTCATCCGGAAGAGACCTCTTCCATGTCTGAAGATGAAATAGACAGATTGCTGCAGCAGAGTAGGGAGCAGGCAGGCAGCACAGAACAACAGAAGGAACCGGATACGAACGAGAATGACGATTTGATCAAAATGCTGGAAAACGTAGATGATGAAAGTCTTTCCAATGTGTTGGATCAGATGGCACCGAATACGGAAAACGCAGAAGAGCCGGAAAAGGAGGAGAAACGCGGCAAGCGGAAGAGCTTCTTTGATCGGTTTAAGAAAAAAAAGGCGAAGAATAGTAAGAATTCTGCAGCGGATGAAACGGAATATGAATCATTGCCAGAGGATATGACTGAGCCGGATAGTGGAGAACCGCAGACTACTGCAGATACCCAGAAAATGAAAGATGATGATCGGGAGGCATTATTGCCGGGTGCTTTTCCGCAGACGGAAGATGGGGAGCACACAGAACAGGATAACGACGGAACCGATGTCATGGATATTCTGAAAGCAGCCGGTGCGGATATTGTAGATGATGCTTCACAGAAAGAAGAGAAAAAAGGGTTTTTCTCCAAATTGTTAGATCTTTTTACCGAAGAAGACGAAGAGGACGAGGAAGAGAATCAGTTGCAATTATCGGAAGAAAACAAGCAGATTCTTGACGAAATGAGTAAAGATCAGAAAAAGAAAGGCAAAAAAGAGAAAAAACCTAAAAAAGAAAAAGCCGCGAAAGAGAAGAAACCGAAGAAAGAGAAAAAAAGAAAAGAGAAAAAAGAGAAGATCCCCGAAGTACCTGAGAAAAAACTTTCTCTCAAAAAGGTGATTCCGATTGTCGTTGTATGTATTTCACTGGGAGCGGTGATATTGCTTTTAAGCAGCTTTTTGACGGAGTATATGACAAGACGCAGCGGAAGAAAAGCATATTATGCAGGCGACTATCAGACCTGTTACCAGAACTTTTTCGGAAAAGAACTTGATGAGACGGAACAGGTAATGTACAGTAAATCGGAAAGTATTTTGACGATCCGCATGTGGCTGAGAGAGTATGAAGTATTTGTAAATGAAGGATCAGAACTGGAAGCGTTGGATTCTCTGCTGCAGGCAGTGCATGATTACCCGTCATTGCTGAATTATGCTACGGAGTATAATGCGCAGGATGAGGTTACGGTAGCTTTCCAGGAGATTTTAAATGTTTTGTCACAGAAATATGGGCTGAGCCAGGAGGAAGCACAGGAAATTGCAGATATCTCCAATAATGTGGAATATACGCAGAGAGTGATGACAGTTCTGCAGAAGCTTGGTCTGGAATCCTGGGATATGCCTCAGATCGTAGAGGATGCAACACCTTCAAATGATGGAGAGGAAGCCGCAGAACTGCCGGATCCTCTTCCGGAGGAAAAGGAGATACAACAATGATCGCAATTATCGACTACGATGCCGGTAATATCAAGAGCGTGGAGAAAGCTTTGGCATATCTGGGTGAAGAGGTAAGAATCACAAGAGACAGAGAAGAGATTCTGGCCTCGGACGGTGTGATCCTGCCGGGAGTCGGGGCATTTGGTGATGCTATGGAAAAGTTACATACTTACGGACTGGTAGATGTTATCCGGGAAGTGGTCCGGAGACAAATTCCTTTTTTGGGAATCTGTCTGGGACTGCAGCTGATGTTTGAAAGCAGTGAGGAGACACCGGGAGTAGAAGGACTGCATTTACTGGACGGTACGATTCGCAGAATTCCGGCGGCACCCGGATTAAAGATTCCTCATATTGGCTGGAATGATCTTACTTTTCCAAATAAGGGCAGACTTTTCCGGGGCATTGAAGAACATTCGTATGTGTATTTTGTACACTCATTTTATCTGGAGGCCGCTGATTCCTCTATCGTTACGGCGACGACGGAATATGGAACACGGATTCATGCATCCGTGGAAAAAGATAACATTTTTGCCTGTCAGTTCCATCCGGAGAAAAGCTCTCGGATCGGTCTTAAAATTTTGCAGAATTTTGTAGATATTACGAAAGAATATCGGGACAAACATACGCAGGGAGGACAATAATATGCATACAAAGAGAGTAATTCCCTGTCTGGATGTCAAAGACGGCAGAGTAGTAAAGGGCGTTAATTTTGTGAATTTCCGGGATGCCGGCGATCCGTCCGAAGTGGCTGCGGCATATGATGCGGCCGGTGCGGATGAAGTCGTATTTTTGGATATTACGGCATCGGCTGACAGCAGAGAGACACAGCTGGAATGGGTTCGTAAGGTGGCAAGTAAGGTGTTTATCCCTTTTACGGTCGGCGGTGGCATTCGTACGGTAGATGATTTTAAAGCAATCCTCAGAGAAGGCGCTGACAAGATTTCTGTGAATTCCGCAGCTATCATGAATCCGAGACTGATCAGTGATGCAGCAGAAAAATTTGGCAGTCAGTGTGTGGTTGTGGCAATCGATGCGAAAAAAAGAGCAGACGGCAGCGGTTGGAATATTTATAAAAACGGCGGCCGGGTGGATATGGGCATGGATGCCGTGGAATGGGCGAGAACCGCAGAGAAGATGGGGGCGGGAGAAATATTGCTTACCAGTATGGACGGAGACGGCACCAAGGAGGGTTATGACCTGGCACTTACCAGAGCTGTGGCAGAGAGCGTGAGTATTCCGGTAATTGCCTCCGGTGGTGCTGGACAGCTGTCTCATTTCTATGATGCCCTGACCGAAGGAAAAGCGGAGGCAGTTCTTGCAGCATCTTTGTTCCACTATAAGGAACTTGAGATTCGACAGGTGAAGGAATATCTGCGTGAAAGAGGAATCAGTGTCCGTCTCTAGGGACGACAGGGAGGATTTGACGATGGCAATGATTACAAACGACTGGCTGACAGCGTTGGGAGGAGAATTTCATAAGCCATATTACAGACAGCTTTTTGAATTCGTTAAGGACGAATATAATACGACAGTGGTATTTCCACCGGCGGATGATATTTTCAATGCTTTTCATCTGACACCGTTAAGCAAGGTGAAGGTAGTGATTCTTGGGCAGGACCCTTATCATAACGTGGGACAGGCGCACGGACTTTGTTTTTCCGTGAAACCGGATGTCGATATTCCCCCTTCCCTGGTCAATATTTACCAGGAACTCCATGATGATCTTGGATGTTATATTCCTAATAACGGTTATCTGGTTAAATGGGCTGAACAGGGAGTATTGATGCTGAATACGGTACTTACCGTCAGAGCGCATATGGCCAATTCTCATCATGGGAAAGGCTGGGAAGAGTTCACCGATGCTGCCATCCGGGCTTTGAATGCACAGGACCGCCCAATCGTATTTATTCTGTGGGGGAGACCGGCACAGATGAAAAAAAGCATGCTGAATAACCCTAATCATTTAATTTTGGAAGCACCACATCCCAGTCCGTTATCTGCGTACCGTGGATTCTTTGGCAGCAGACCTTTCAGCAAGACGAATAATTTCCTGAAAGAACATGGCGTAGACCCCATCGACTGGCAGATCGAAAACGTGTAAATTGAAAGTTAGTGAAATAATCCCGTAGCCCTTGGCAGGGTATAAGAAACGCGGCACGCTCGCGCTCTGTCGCAGAGCGTAGCGGTACATAAGCGGTCACAATACGACCGCTAAGTACCGACGTCTGCTTACGGCACTGCTTATTCTTATACCCAGCCAGGGCTACTGGTTTTTGAAAGCTTTCCAAAACGCAGAACTCCCGGAGTATGCAGTGCCATGTCGAAGATGTTTGTCGGAGGATGTTGATATTTTCTAGAAAAGTGCTGAAAGACAGGGGGAAAGCGGACACGATGTCCGCGTCAGCCGATTGTCGACATGGATGTCGACTGTAGGCGGCCCCGTCATGACGAGAACTACTCATCACTTTTCGTAGAAAATTCACATCCGGAGACCTTACATCGAGACATGTGTATCGCATGCTCCGGGAGTTCGTGGATTTTGCCAATGTATTCAACTAACTCTCAAGTTAATTCATAATTGCGTGCCTCCTGCATATACATATAACACCAATGGCAGGAGGTATTTTTTATGGACTATGCAGTGAATACATACGATCTGTATCGGGATATACAACAAAGAACGGGAGGAGAGATCTACATAGGGGTATTGGGACCGGTGCGGACGGGAAAATCCACGTTCATCAAACGCTTTATGGATGAAATGGTGCTGCCCTATATGGAGGATGAACATGCCAGAATGCGGGCACAGGATGAACTTCCTCAGAGTGCCGGAGGAAAGACTATTACAACTACGGAACCGAAGTTCATTCCCAGCGAGGCGGCAAAGGTGAGATTAAATGATGATATCGAGGTGTCGGTACGGCTGATTGACTGTGTGGGTTATATGATCGATGGTGCGACGGGACATATGGAAGAAGATACGGAGCGCATGGTGAAGACGCCCTGGTCGGAAGAAGAGATTCCATTTACCCAGGCGGCGGAGATCGGCACGGATAAGGTCATGCGGGATCACTCCACAATTGGTCTGGTGATCACTACGGACGGAAGTATCGGAGAACTCCCCAGAAGCAATTATCTCGGAGCGGAAGAGAAGACGATTCTGGCACTGAAAAAGTCCGGAAAGCCATTCTTAGTGCTGGTTAACAGTCAGAAACCTTATTCAGAGGAGACCAGACAGGTAGCGGAAGAGATCGGCAGCAAATACGATGTTTCTGTAATGCCGGTGAACTGCGAACAGTTAAAAAAAGAAGACATACACCGGATCTTGGAGAAAATTTTATATGAATTCCCGCTGACAGCGGTAGAGTTCTATTTTCCCAAATGGATGGATATGCTTCCCATAGACCATGCTGTAAAACAGGACCTGTTAAAGCAGATTCGGGAGTTGATGAATCATTATGACAAAATCCGGGATGTGGCGGAACAGCCGGTGCAGCTGCAGGGGGATTATGTAAGAAGCTGTAAAATGGATCCAATCCAGTTGTGGAGCGGGATCGTTCAGATACAGGTAGGAATCGATGACAGATATTATTACGAAATGTTGTCCGGAATGCTGGAGGAAGATGTGGAAGATGAGTACCAGTTGTTACATAAATTAAAAGAGCTGGCAGGGATGAAAAAAGAATATACCAAGGTGCAGGATGCATTGACCATGGTGAAGATCAAGGGCTATGGTGTGGTGACGCCGGACAGAGAAGACATTGCGCTGGAAAAGCCGGAACTGATCCGCCACGGCAATAAATTCGGTGTCAGGATCAAGGCAAGCAGCCCATCCATACATATGATCCGTGCCAATATTGAGACGGAGATTGCTCCCATTGTAGGCACTGAACAGCAGGCACAGGATCTGATCCGTTTTATCGATCAGGCGGAAGCGGAACAGGGCATCTGGGAGACCAACATCTTCGGTAAGACGGTGGAACAACTGGTGGATGACGGCATTACCACGAAAGTTGCTTCTATTGGCGAAGAGAGCCAGTTAAAGCTTCAGGATACCATGCAGAAGATCGTAAACGACAGTAATGGTGGAATGGTTTGTATTATTATCTAATAGTTCAGACATCATCTGCATATCAGACAAATCATGCTTGCATGAATTTGACTGATTGACAGATGATGGGCTGAACGGAATAGTTGCCATTGCTTTTTTCCCATTCCTTTTGTATAATACCTTTGTTGACTTTGCTTTATTTTTTGGAAAAACAGGAAGAATATTTGCTAAATTGCATGAAAATACAGTAAAACGGAGGATATAGATGAATCGGGTATATGCAAAATTACAAAACTGCTATGAATGTGTGAGAAAAAAGACAGATTTCGTACCTAAGGTGGCAATCGTCTTAGGTTCGGGCTTAGGTGATTATGCGGAGCAGATCCGTGTGGTGACGGAGATCCCTTATGCCGAGATCGAGGGATTCCCCGTCTCCACCGTACCGGGACATGCCGGTAAATTTATCTTCGGTTATCTCGATGAGATCCCGGTGGTATGTATGAAGGGAAGAGTGCATTATTACGAAGGCTATGATGTAACGGATGTGGTACTTCCCACCAGACTGATGAAGCTGTTAGGGGCAAAGATCCTGTTCCTGACCAATGCGGCAGGCGGCGTGAACACTTCTTTTCATGCCGGTGATCTGATGCTGATCAGAGATCACATTTCCGTATTTGCTCCCAATCCCCTGATCGGTGCCAATATCGACGAGCTGGGACTGCGTTTCCCGGATATGAGCCATGTCTATGATAAGGATTTACAGCAGATCATCCGCGAGACTGCGAAGGACAACGGCATCTATCTGCAGGAGGGGATTTATACCCAGCTGACCGGACCTTCTTTTGAATCTCCGGCAGAGATCCGCATGCTCCGGGCACTTGGCTGTGACGCGGTAGGTATGAGTACAGTAGTGGAAGCGATTGCAGCCAATCACATGGGAATGCGCATCTGCGGCATTTCCTGTATCAGCAACCTGGCGGCCGGAATGACGGATCAGCCCCTGAACCATGAAGAAGTGCAGGAAGCTGCGGATATGGCAGCACCCAGATTCAAGAAGCTGGTAACGGAATCCGTGAAGAGATTTGTATAGATAGTCAAAAGGAGATAAGGATGAACTTGATCTCAGAGACAGAGGAAACAGAACTGGTCAGACAGGCATTAGAAGCCAGAAAACAGGCTTATGCTCCCTATTCCGGCTATACGGTGGGAGCAGCACTGCTTACTGTGAACGGACACAGATATCTGGGCGGTAATATTGAAAATGCTTCCTACGGAGCCACCAATTGTGCAGAACGCACTGCCTTTTTCAAGGCTGTCAGTGAAGGAGAGCGGAAGTTTACCGCTATCGCCATTGCCGGTGGAACCGCGGGAGAGGATCCCGTGGAATATGCCTATCCCTGTGGTATCTGCAGACAGGTGATGCAGGAATTTTGCACGGATGATTTTGTGATCTATGTGGTAAAAAACGAACAGGATTATCAAAGCTACACATTAAAAGAATTACTTCCCTATGGATTTGGAGGAGATGCGATCAGATGAATATCAGATTATACAATGCACGAATTCTCACCATGGAGCCCGGCAGAGAAGTCTTCTATGGTGAAGTATGGATAAAAAATGACAAGATCGCCTACGTGGCGGAACAGAAAGAATTAGCGGAGGAATGGGACAGATCCCAGTTCCCGAGAATTGCCTGGGACATTGAACTGGACTGCAAGGGAAATCTTCTGATGCCCGGATTTAAAAATGCGCACACCCATTCCGGTATGACATTCTTACGTTCTATGGCGGACGACATGCCCTTAGACCAGTGGCTGAACAAGCAGGTATTTCCTTTAGAGGCAAAACTGACCGGAGAGGATATCTATGACCTGACCAGACTGGCGGTATTGGAATATCTGACTTCCGGTGTGACATCTATTTTTGATATGTATCTGACTCCGGATACCATTGCAGAAGCCTGCCTGGATACGGGCATGCGCTGTGTACTGGTATCGGGACTGAACAATTTCAGCTCTTCCCCGAAGCAGGTAGAAGAAGAATTCTTAAAATGGAATAAGAAGAATTCCCTGATCAGTTACCAGCTTGGCTTCCATGCGGAATATACCTGCTCCAAAGAACTGCTTCGGAAAGTGTCGGAAATGGCACACCATTACCGGACACCGGTATATGCCCATATCTCCGAGACAGAGAAGGAAGTGGAAGAGTGTAAGGCACGCTACGGCATGACACCGCCCATGTTCTTAGACTCTCTGGGAATGTTCGACTACGGCGGAGGCGGTTTCCACTGTGTCCATGTGACAGATCAGGATCTGGATGTCTTCCGCAGACATCGTATGTATGTGATCACGAACCCCGGATCCAACACGAAGTTAGCCAGCGGCATTGCACCCATTGCCGATTACGTGCGTCATAAGATCCCGGTGGCAATCGGAACCGACGGACCTGCCAGCAACAACTGTCTGGATATGTTCCGTGAGATGTTCTTAGTTACCGGCTTAAGCAAGCTATTAGAGAAGGATGCTGCCAGCATGGATGCCATGGAGGTATTGAAGATGGCAACGGTGAACGGTGCTAAGGCAATGCGACTGAACCGGGCAGATGTTCTGGCAAAGGGCAAATACGCAGACCTTATCATGATCGATCTGCATCAGCCCAACATGCAGCCAATACATAACATTCCCAAGAATCTGGTTTACAGCGGCAGTAAGTCCAATGTCTGCATGACCATGATCGGTGGCAAGATCCTGTACCGTAACGGAGAGTTCAACGTAGGAGAGGATCCGGAGCGCATTTACGCCAAGTGCGAAAAAATCGTAAAAAGACTGTTGACTGAGTAAGCAAAGAACTCAGAAGACATAGAAACGGAGTTCCCCGTGCGGCTCCCAGAATACTTAGGAGGGAAAAGATGTTAGAAAAAATCTTCAAACTGAAGGAAAACAACACCACGGCAAAAACAGAGATCATTGCCGGACTGACCACATTCATGACCATGGCTTATATTATAGCCCTGAATCCGAACCTGCTGACTGGTTTTGGCAAGGATACCATGCCGGAACTTTGGAACGGTGTTTTCCTGGCAACCTGTATTGCATCCGCAATCGGTACCATCGTAATGGCATTTCTGGCAAATAAGCCGTTTGCCATGGCACCCGGAATGGGACTGAACAGTTTTTTCGCAGTCGTAGTAACCAATATCGTAGCCCTTACCGGAATGACCTATGTAGCATCCTTCCAGTCGGCTCTGTGCATTGTACTGATCGAAGGTATCGTGTTCCTGGTTCTCTCCGTACTGAACATTCGTGAGAAGATCGTGGATGCCATTCCCCTGGGCGTGCGCCTCGGTATTGCACCTGCCATCGGTCTGATGCTGTTAAACATCGGTGTAGGCTCCAATGCAGGTGTCTATTCCGAGAACGGCGGACCTTTCTATGCTATGAGAGACTTCTTCGGTGCACTGACACCTTCACTGGCTAAGACAAATATGGGTTCTGGCTATTCCGCAATGGTTCTGTCCGTTGTCACCATGTTCGTAGGTCTGTTTGCTATTGTTGTTCTGACACAGAGAGGTGTTAAGGGTGCTGTATTACTGGGTATGCTGATCTCCAGCATCATCTACTGGGCAGGAGAGGCTATCTTCCTGGGAACCAATCCCTTTGCTTCTCTGGCAACCGCATCCTTCGTACCTGCTTTCGGAGATATGGCTTCCACCACACTGTTTAAGTTTGACTTCCGGGGATTTGCAGAGATTGGCTGGTTTACCGCCATCACTCTGATCATTACCTTCTGTATCATTGATATGTTCGATACCATCGGTACTCTGGTAGGAACCGCAAGCCGTGCGGGAATGCTGGATAAAAATGGCAAAATGCCGAATATGAAGCAGGCACTTTTATCTGATGCAGTAGGTACAGTAGCAGGTTCCTTAACCGGTACTTCCACTGTTACCACCTTTGTAGAGTCTGCATCCGGTGTAGAAGCAGGCGGTCGTACCGGCCTGACTGCACTGACTACCGGTATCATGTTCCTGGCATGTATCTTTATTGCACCCATCGCCGGAATCATTCCTGCGGCAGCTACCTCTTCCGCACTGATCTATGTGGGTGTACTTATGGTAGCAGGTCTTAAGAATGTAGATTTCGATGACATCTGCCAGTCACTTCCCGTGGCTCTGATGATGATCGCCATGCCGATCTCCGGATCCATCGGACATGCCATCGGCCTTGGGCTGATCACCTATACTGTGATCAAGGTATTTACCGGTAAGGCAAAGGATGTTTCTGTACTTACCTATGTATTATCACTGATCTTCCTGTTAAAGTTCTTTATTGTCGCATAAAGAATTTTGATACATAAGAAATAGAAAAAAAGGTCAGAATATGGGGCGGGCACTGCACGGGTGGTGCCTGCCTTCTTATATCCGGAAAAGTGAGAAATAATATGGAGTTTGTTGTATTTACAGGTGTATTGCTTTTTATATTTTTATTCATGATCGTACAGGAACTTATGCAGGCAAAAAAAGAGGAAAAAATATTCCGGAACTCTCTCTTGGAAAATTACGGAAAAGAACCGCCGAAGGAATATTCGCTGGAGAGATTTGCAAGGCTTGGCAGTTATCTGGAACGACATAAGGAAGAGAAACAGTTAGATGATATCACATGGAACGATCTGGGAATGGATGAGGTATTCTGCCGGATCGACCGGACATTGTCAGCGGCAGGAGAGGAATACCTGTATTTTACCCTCCGGAATATCTTCTGCGGGAAGGAAAAGCTGGACCATTTGGAGGAAGTGACCGGATGGTTTTTGGAGCAGGATGATACCAGGATCCGGGTACAACTGTTACTGAAAAAATTGGGGCATCTCGGGAAATACTCTCTCTATGATTATCTGGATAATCTCGACTATCTGGGAGAGCGTAACAATCGGAAGATCCTGCTTGGAAATATTCTGTATCTGCTGTTTGCCTCACTTTTATTCGTGCAGCCGGCGGTAGGGATCCTTGGGATCGTGGTGTGTATGCTGGGACATATATTGACATACTTTCGTGAGAAAAAAGTGATCGAACCGTATATTACAAGCTTCGCCTATGTGCTTCGCATGATCGATGTCTGTGAGGAACTGGGCAGACAGAAGATCCCCGTGTATAAAAAAGAATTGGAGGATTTAAACGAGGCGCTGAAAAGCCTGCGGGAATTAAAACGGGGTTCCTTTTGGGTAATGGCAGGAAATCAGGGGAAGATCGGTGGGAATCCGTTAGATATTATAGCGGATTATCTGCGGATGATATTGCATCTGGATATCTGGCAGTTTAATCTCATGCTTCGGAAATTAAGACTAAAGACCAATGAGGTGGACAGATTGTTAGGGATCACCGGCTATCTGGATATGGCAATCTCGGTGGGAGGCTTCCGCAGGTCCTTAGAGGGTTACTGTATTCCACAGCTGGAAGAAAATGCGAATAAGGTGTATCTGCATATGGAAGGCGGATGGCATCCGCTGCTTACGCATCCTGTGAAAAACAGTATCCGGGCAGACAGAGGTGTGCTGCTTACTGGCTCTAATGCCTCCGGAAAATCCACATTTTTAAAAATGGTGGCAGTAAATGCCGTTCTGGCACAGACGATTCATACCTGTACAGCGGAAAGTTATCACGCTCCGGTATTTCGGATCTTTTCTTCCATGGCGCTGCGGGATAGTATACAGAACGGCGAGAGCTACTATATTGTGGAGATCAGGTCCCTTAAAAGGATCCTGGATGCAGCACAGACAGAGACGGCTCCGGTGCTTAGTTTCGTGGATGAGGTTCTGCGGGGAACCAATACCGTGGAACGTATTGCCGCAGCTACGCAGATATTGATACATTTGTCTGAAAGCGGAGTGCTTTGTTTTACTGCGACCCACGATATCGAAATGACGGAACTATTGAAAGACTGTTATGACAATTATCATTTTGAGGAAGTGATCCGGGACGGCGACATCAGTTTCCCTTATGAACTGTTACCTGGGAGGGCAGGCACTAGAAATGCGATCCGGTTGCTGGCTCTCATGGGATACGACAAAGAGATCACGGAGAGAGCTGCGACGCAGGCGGAAGACTTTATACAGACAGGAAAATGGTCGGTGCAGACTCTTTTGGGGAATACTTGACGTTTGCGCCATATCGTTGGTATACTTCATTTAATAGAACCTCACGAAAAGACATTAGGAAAGTATAATAAGGCATAAAGGAGAAAAAATATGGCAGTCAGCTTTTTGAATTCATTTTTATCTTATCTGGTAGTATTGGTAGTGATCGCGGCAGTAGGCGCTGTTGCCATTACCCTTGGAATTACACTTCGCAAGAAGAAAAATAAAAAAGAGGGAATGCAACAGGCAAAGGAGTCTGCTGACGGAGAATAAGGGTTATGGCAAAATCGTCAGGACAGAAATTAAAGCTTTTATATCTGATAAAAATGCTGCAGGAGAACACGGACGAGAATCATCCAATGAGTACTCCGGATATTATAAAATACCTGGAGAATCAGGGAATCCATGCGGAACGGAAGAGCATTTACAGTGACATGGAGAGTCTTGCGGACTTCGGTTACGATGTGGTACAGGTGCAGAGCAGGCTGGGAGGCGGTTATTACCTCGGCAGTAGAGAGTTTGAACTCCCGGAATTAAAGCTGTTGGTGGACGCCGTACAGTCCTCCCGCTTCATTACCACGAAAAAATCCAGAGATCTGATCCGGAAGCTGGAGCAGATCGCCGGGAAAAACGATGCCGGCAAGCTACAGCGTCAGGTCTATGTTGCAGGCAGGATCAAGACGGAGAATGAGAGCATCTATTATAATATCGATGCCATTCATCGTGCCATTCAGGAGAACAGGCAGATCACTTTCGTGTATCTGGACTGGAACCTGCAAAAGGAACTGGTGCCCAGACCCGGTGGGGATAAGTGCGTCAGCCCCTGGGCCCTGATCTGGCGGGATGAAAATTATTATCTGGCAGCCTATGACAGTGAGGCCAAAGTTATCAAGCATTACCGGGTGGACAAAATGGGACAGGTGGAAGTGACGGTAAGTCCCAGAGAAGGGGTAAAACAGTTCTCACAGATCGACGTGACCTCCTATACGAACCAGACCTTCGGCATGTTTGCAGGGGAGGAGAGTGTGGTCACCATGGAGTTCCCGAAGCGCCTCATCGGTGTGGTACTGGACCGGTTCGGCAGAGAGGTGGATATCCGCCCTATGTCCGATACCATTTTCCGGGTGCGCGCGAAGGTGGCCGTCAGCGGACAGTTCTTCGGATGGCTTGCGGGAATCGGACCGGATGCCAGGATCGCAGCGCCGGAAGCAGTACAGAAGCGTTATGTACAGTGGCTTTCGGATATTTTGCGGGAACAGTCGGAAACTGCAGATTAAAAATTTATCCAAAATTTCACTCCTTTTTTTGTATAGTTTTCTAAAGGATCCCTCGTTGACAAGGCAGGGATTCTTTTTTATACTGATAGATAGCACCCACAATATATTGCTATCTGATACAGACAAACACCATATATGGTATTTGTAAACGCTATCGTAAGTAAGGGAAATACAGCAGAATCCGGGCGTTTTCCGGACATTATCGTATGAAGGGAAGAGAAAAATGAGCAGCAATTTTGAACATGACCATGAAGAAAATGAAGATTATGGCAAACAGTTCAGACCGGACAGGGAGATCTATGTCGTAAAAAAGGACGGGAGCAAGGAGCTTTTTAATGTACAGAAGGTAATCAGTGCAGTAGGCAAAAGTGCATACCGCGCCCTGACGAAATTCACCAAAGAAGAAAAAGAGCAGATCTGCCAGTATGTGGTAGACAAGGTAAACGAACTGGAAGTGGATGAAGTTCCCATTCCCATTATGCACAATATTGTGGAAAGTGCCTTAGAGCAGGTGAAGCCGATCGTCGCAAAAAGCTATCGCGATTATCGTAACTATAAGCAGGATTTCGTACGGATGCTGGATGATGTCTATAAAAAGAGTCAGTCCATCATGTACATCGGAGATAAGGAAAATGCCAACACGGATTCCGCTCTGGTATCTACCAAGCGTAGTCTGATCTTTAATCAGCTGAATAAGGAACTGTATCAGAAATTCTTCCTGACCACGGAAGAGATCCAGGCATGTCGTGACGGCTATATTTATGTGCATGATATGTCTGCCAGAAGAGATACCATGAACTGCTGCCTGTTTGATGTGCAGAATGTCCTGACGGGCGGCTTTGAGATGGGCAACATCTGGTATAATGAGCCGAAGACTCTGGATGTGGCATTTGATGTTATCGGCGATATCGTCTTAAGCGCTGCCAGCCAGCAGTATGGCGGATTCACCGTACCCAGCGTGGATCTGATCTTAGAGCCTTACGCCGAGAAATCCTATAATAGAGCCCTGGCAAAATACGAGAGACTTGGAGTAGCCGCAGATGTGGCGGAGAGAGAAGCGCTTGCGGATGTGAAGAAAGAATTCGAACAGGGCTTCCAGGGATGGGAATATAAGTTTAACACCGTGGCAAGCAGCCGTGGCGATTATCCTTTTATTACTGTGACTGCTGGAACCGGCACCGGTAAATTTGCCCAAATGGCAACGATTACTATGCTGGAAGTCCGCAGAAAGGGACAGGGCAAAAAGGATCATAAAAAGCCCGTTCTGTTCCCGAAGATCGTATTTTTATATGATGAGAATCTGCACGGTCCCGGTAAGCCGCTGGAAGATGTATTTGAAGCCGGCGTGGAATGCTCTGCCAAGACCATGTATCCCGACTGGCTGAGTCTGACCGGTAAAGGCTATGTGGCAAGCATGTACAAACAGTATGGAAAGATCGTATCTCCCATGGGATGCAGAGCTTTTCTGTCTCCCTGGTATGAGAGAGGCGGCATGCATCCCGCAGACGATAAGGATCAGCCGGTATTCGTGGGCAGATTCAATATCGGTGCGGTATCCCTGCATCTGCCCATGATCCTGGCAAAAGCGAGAAAAGAGAGCAGAGACTTCTACGAAGTGCTGGATTACTATCTGGAACTGATCCGTCAGCTCCATATCCGTACCTATGCTTATCTGGGTGAGATGCGTGCATCCACCAACCCGCTGGCATATTGTGAGGGCGGTTTCCTGGGCGGACATCTGAAGCTGACAGACAAGATCAAACCGTTACTGAAATCTGCAACGGCAAGTTTTGGTATTACAGCGCTGAATGAACTGCAGGAACTCTACAACGGCAAGTCCCTGGTAGAGGATGGGGCCTTTGCTGTGGAAGTACTGGAGCATATCAATCAGAAAATTTCAGAATATAAGGAAGAGGACGGCAACCTGTACGCCATCTACGGAACTCCCGCAGAGAATCTGTGCGGTCTGCAGGTGAAGCAGTTCCGTAAAAAGTACGGTATTATTGAGGGCGTATCCGACAGAGAATATGTCAGCAACAGCTTCCACTGTCATGTGACAGAGGATATTACCCCCATTCAGAAACAGGATCTGGAGAACCGTTTCTGGGATCTGAGCAACGGCGGCAAGATCCAGTATGTAAAGTATCCGATTGATTATAATACCGAGGCAATCAAGACACTGATCCACAGAGCTATGGACATGGGCTTCTATGAGGGCGTAAATCTGTCGCTGGCATATTGTGATGACTGTGGACATCAGGAGCTGGAAATGGATGTATGTCCTGTCTGCGGCAGCCGCAATCTGACCAAGATCGACCGTATGAACGGCTATCTGTCTTATTCCAGAGTACACGGAGATACGAGACTGAATGATGCCAAGATGGCGGAGATCGCAGAGCGTAAGAGTATGTAGATATGTAGAGACAGGATGGACAGATAAATGAGATATCATAATATAACCAAGGACGATATGCTGAACGGCGATGGTCTGCGGGTCGTACTGTGGGTAGCAGGATGTAACCATTGCTGCAGAGAATGTCAGAATCCCATTACGTGGGATCCCGACGGAGGGCTTTTATTTGATGAGGCTGCGAAACAGGAGATTTTTGAGCAGCTGGAGAAGCCATATATTTCCGGAATCACATTTTCCGGCGGAGATCCCATGCATCCCGTGAACCGCGCTGATGTGAGAGAGCTGATGCATGAGATCAGAGAAAAATACCCCACGAAGACGATCTGGATGTATACCGGAGACAGTTGGGAGGACATTTACGATCTGCCGATCATGCAATATGTGGATGTCGTGGTGGACGGAGAGTTCCATGTGGAAGAAAAAGATGTAAAGCTTCTGTGGAAGGGCAGTAAGAACCAGCGGGTGATCGATGTGAAGAAGACACTTGCCGGAGAACATCCGGAAGATGCAGTACTGCACTGCGGAGATTATAAGTAAAGGAAAGATTAACCATGCATAGAATTGCTAAATTTCATTTTGTGAGTCCTGCACAGTTTATGACTGCCATGCAGGAGGAATATCCGCAGTATACGGAGGAACAGATCAAGGAAATGTACGAGGCTCTGAAGCTTCCGAAGAGAGCTACGAAAGGAAGCGCCGGATATGATTTCTTTGCCCCGTTTACTTTTAAACTGACACCCGGAGAGACTATTAAGATCCCGACCGGTATCCGGGCGGAGATGCAGGAAGACTGGGTACTGCAGATCTACCCCAGAAGCGGACTGGGCTTTAAATACAGACTGCAGATGAACAATACGGTTGGCATCATTGACAGTGATTATTTCTTTTCGGACAATGAAGGTCATATTTTCATGAAGATCACCAATGATTCTAACGAGGGCAAGACAGTGGAGATCCCTGCAGGAACCGGATTTGCCCAGGGAATTTTCATGCAGTACGGTATCACAGAGGACGATGATGCGGAAGGCATTCGCAACGGTGGCTTCGGAAGTACTACAAAATAATTCATAAGAGTAAAATCCCCCGAATGGGACATGATGAAGTTGTGATATGTACCCAAAGGGGGATTTTTTATGCCACAGAACATGCAGTATGTCGATGGACGGATGGAACTTAGTTATGAGGATACTAAATGTGACAAAATGTATCACTTTTGTTGGCAAAATTGAAAAGGTTGCCTGTCAATGATATAATGGCGCAAAAGAAGAGCCATAAAATTTATAATATCAGGAGGCAATCAATGTTTAAAATCGTTACAGACAGTACAGCAGATCTCCCCGCAGAATATCTGCAAGAACATGACCTTGGATGTATAAATCTCAGTTATATTATGGATGGTGTGACTTATGGGCAGGGACAGGAACTTCCCGAGAAAGAGTTCTATGCACTGATGAGAAACGGCAAAATGCCCACCACTTCCCAGGTGAATCCGGAGGAAGCAAAGAATCATTTCCTGAAATATTTAAAGGAGAACAAAGAGATCCTGTGCATCGCCTTTTCTTCTGGATTGAGCGGTACCTATAACAGTATGCGCGTAGCAGCGGAAGAGATTATGGAGGAACAGCCGGATTGCAGGATCATTGTCATTGACAGCCTGTGTGCTTCTTTGGGAGAGGGACTGTTAGTGCATAAGGCAGTTACCTTAAGAGACCAGGGTAAGTCCTTGGAAGAAGTGGCAGAGTGGGTAAAAAATAATCGTCTGCATCTGGTGCATGTATTTACCGTGGATGATCTGTATCATCTCTATCGTGGGGGTCGTGTCAGCAGGGCGACAGCAGTCGTGGGAACATTAGCAGGTATTAAACCAAAGCTCCATGTGGATGATGAAGGACATCTGATTGTCATCGGCAAGGTGAGAGGACGGAAAAAATCCCTGCATGCATTGGTGGATTATATGGAAGAGAAAATGGGTTCTTACCGTGATCAGAATGATATTGTGTTCATCAGCCACGGGGATGATCTTCCGGCGGCAGAACTGGTAAGAGACCTGGTGAAGGAGCGGTTCGGAATCGACAGCTTCCTGATCAATTATGTCGGACCTACCATTGGATCCCATTCCGGTCCCGGAACACTGGCGCTGTTTTTCATGGGAGAGGAACGGTAAATTGAGAGTTAGTTAAATACATTGGCAAAATCCACGAACTCCCGGAGCATGCGATACACATGTCTCGATGTAAGGTCTCCGGATGTGAATTTTCTACGAAAAGTGGTGAGTAGTTCTTGTCATGACGGGGCCGCCTACAGTCGACATCCATGTCGACAATCGGCTGACGCGGACATCGTGTCCGCTTTCCCCCTGTCTTTCAGCACTTTTCTAGAAAATATCAACATCCTCCGACAAACATCTTCGACATGGCATCGCATACGCTGGGAGTTCTGCGTTTTGGAAAGCTTTCAAAAAACCAGTAGCCCCGGCTGGGTATAAGAATAAGCAGTGCCGTAAGCAGACGTCGGTACTTAGCGGTCGTATTGTGACCGCTTATGTACCGCTACGCTCTGCGACAGAGCGCGAGCGTGCCGCGTTTCTTATACCCTGCCAAGGGCTACGGGGATTTGATAGCATTTCTTTACTAACTCTCAAGTTACTGACATCTTTTCTCAATAATCATTTCCCCTATTGACAAAACAAGAATTCCTTACTATAGTGTTCCTGTAAAGAACTACTAATGGAGGGCTCATGGAAGAAGCGGCAATCATAGAACAACTTACTCTGTTTGGACTGAGCAGGCAGGAAGCTGCAATATACCTGTGTCTTCTGAAAAATGAGGAATTAACAGGATATGAGGTGGCGAAGCTGACCGGAATATCCAGGTCCAATGTGTATAACGGACTGGCATCTCTGGTGGAGCATGGTGCTGCTTACGTGATTGAAGGGACCTCTTCCAAATATCTGGCTGTGGCACTCCCCGAATTTTGTGATAACAGGGTCCGGTATCTGATGAAAGTAAAGGAGCGACTGGTGGCCGACGGCCCGAAAAAGTCTCTCCCCCGGGAAGGGTACATAACCATTGAAGGATATGAGCACATCTGTGATAAAATCCGGCATATGATTCTCGGAGCAGAAATGCGGATTTATTTTTCCGCAACAGGAGCTTTTTTGGAAGAATGGACAGAGGAAATCCGGGAACTGGTGAAGGCAGGGAAAAAAGTAGTCCTGATCTCAGAGGATAATAAAGAACTTTTTTCCAAAGACGAAGAATTACGTGACGGTATCATACAATACCGTGTACCGGAGCATTTCAGAGAGCCGGAGGAAGAGGAACAGCGGTCAGATCAAATCCGTCTTATTATAGATTCCGAGTATATTCTTACCGGTACGGTGACCGGGAAGAGTGATGATGCCTGTCTCTACAGCGGTCAGAAGAATTTTGTCAGAGTTTTCAAGGACGCCATGCGCAACGAGATCGCCCTGATCAGAATTGCCCGGAATGAATAAAGCTTACAACACTTTTTCTGTTGTGGAAGAATGGAAATGGTGTTTACATATGCAAATAATTTATAAAAAGAAAGGGATAGAAAATGAGTATCAGAGTTGCAATTTTAGGTTATGGTAATTTAGGAAGAGGAATGGAATGTGCGGTAAAGCAGAACGATGACATGGAGCTGGTGGCAGTATTCACCAGAAGAGATCCTGCTACAGTGAAGACTTTAACAGATGTAAAGGTATACAATGTAGATCAGTTACTGTCCATGCAGGACCAGATCGATGTACTGGTATTGTGCGGAGGTTCCGCAACCGATCTGCCGAAGCAGACCGCAGAGTATGCAAAGTATTTTAATGTGGTGGACAGTTTTGATACCCATGCGAAGATTCCCGAGCATTTTGCACAGGTAGATACTGCTGCTAAGGAAGGCGGCAAGGTAGCTATGATCTCCGTAGGCTGGGATCCCGGTATGTTCTCTCTGAACAGACTGTATGCCAATGCCATTTTAAGAGACGGCAGTGACTATACTTTTTGGGGGAAGGGTGTCAGCCAGGGACATTCCGACGCTATCCGCCGTATCCCCGGGGTTAAGGACGCCAAGCAGTACACCATTCCTGTAGAAGCCGCATTGGAAGCTGTCAGGAATTGTGAAAATCCGGTATTGACCACCAGACAGAAGCACACCAGAGAGTGTTTTGTGGTAGCTAAGGAGGGTGCTGACAAGGCACAGATTGAAGAGCAGATCAAGACTATGCCTAACTATTTTGCAGACTATGATACCACGGTACATTTCATCACAGAGGAAGAGCTGCAGAGAGATCATGCAGGGATTCCTCACGGCGGATTTGTATTGCGTACCGGCAAGACCGGCTTAAACGGTGAGCATGATCATGTGATCGAATACAGCTTAAAGCTGGATTCTAATCCGGAATTTACTTCCTGTGTACTGACTGCTTATGCAAGAGCAGCCTATCGTATGAACCAGGAAGGTCAGAAGGGCTGCAAGACCGTATTTGATGTTGCTCCCGCATATTTAAGTACTCTGACTCCGGAAGAGATGAGAAGTACTTTATTGTAATAAATATAGACTTAGAGGAGATACTTATGGAAAAAAAGGCATTTGTTACCAAAGAAATGATCGAAAAGATCGTAGAAAAATATCCCACACCGTTTCATATCTATGATGAAAAGGGAATCCGTGAGAATGCAAAAGCACTGAAAGAGGCATTTGCATGGAATAAAGGGTACAAGGAGTTTTTTGCCGTGAAGGCGACTCCCAACCCGTTCCTGATCAATATTTTGAGAGAATATGGCTGCGGATGTGACTGCTCCTCTCTGACAGAGCTGATGCTGAGCAATGCTATGGGTGTAAAGGGAGAGGACATTATGTTCTCATCCAACGATACTCCGGCCCATGAATTTGAATATGCGGCAAAAATCGGTGCTACCATTAATCTGGACGACATCACCCATATCGATTTCCTGGAGAAGACCATCGGTTATCTGCCCAAGACCTTAAGCTGCCGTTACAATCCCGGCGGATATTTTTCCATCAGTAATAATATCATGGACAATCCGGGAGATGCCAAGTACGGCTTTACCACGGAGCAGATGTTCGAGGGATATAAGATACTGAAGGCAAAGGGTGTGGAGAATTTCGGTATTCATTCCTTCCTTGCCAGCAATACGGTAACAAATGACTATTATCCCACACTGGCGAGAGAACTGTTCGAATTGGCAGTGAAGCTGAAAGAAGAGACCGGCGCGCATATCACCTTCATCAATCTGTCCGGTGGTATCGGAATTCCATATCGTCCGGATCAGGAGCCTAACGATATCCGGGCCATCGGCGAAGGCGTGCGCAAGGTATACGAGGAGGTTCTGGTACCTGCCGGTATGGGTGATGTTGCAATTTATACGGAGCTTGGCCGCTACATGATGGCACCTTACGGACATCTTGTAACCCAGGTCATCCATGAGAAGCACACACACAAGGAATACATCGGTGTGGATGCCTGCGCTGTGAACCTGATGCGTCCTGCCATGTATGGTGCGTACCATCACATCACCGTACTGGGCAAAGAGAACGAACCCTGCGATCATAAGTATGACGTGACCGGTTCTTTGTGTGAGAACAACGACAAATTTGCCATTGACCGGATGCTGCCGAAGATTGACATCGGTGACTATATCGCAATTCACGATACCGGCGCACATGGGTTTGCTATGGGATATAACTACAATGGTAAGTTGAAGTCTGCGGAACTTCTGCTAAAAGAAGATGGCAGTGTGGAAATGATCCGCCGTGCTGAGACACCGAGAGATTATTTCGCAACGTTTGACTGCTTCGATATTTATAACAAGATTGACTTTGACGCATAACTCTTACCCATAGGAGGGCGATATCCCGGAATGCGAATGGACATTGCAATTTCGGGAGTGCAGAGTACGAAGTAATCGTTTATGCATAGTATATACAGGAGGATACAAAGCAATGAGATATCCGAAAAATATACAGCAGGGAGGGACCATCGGATTCGTGGCCCCTTCTTTTGGCTGTCAGATAGAACCTTATTACAGTGCCTTTGGTAATGCACAGAAAAAGTTCCGTGAAATGGGTTACCAATTACAACTGGGACCCAACTGCTATGCGGGAGAGGGGATCGGTATCAGTAATACGCCGGAAAAATGCGGTCAGGAACTGACCGAGTATTATTGTAGCAGAGAAAACGACTGTCTGATCTCCTGCGGAGGCGGCGAACTGATGTGTGAGACTATGAGTCATGTGGATTTTGAACGCCTGAAGGCGGCAGAACCCAAGTGGTATCTGGGATATTCCGACAATACTAACATGACCTATCTGCTGGCAACCATCTGTGACACGGCATCTGTTTATGGACCCTGCGCAGCGGCATTCGGTATGGAACCCTGGCATTTGTCGTTAACGGATGCATTCGGCCTGCTGAAGGGAGAGACGAAGGAAGTACACGGTTACGACAAGTGGGAAAAGGAATCTCTGAAAAACGAGGAACATCCGCTATTACCCTACAACACGACAGAACCAAGAGTATTGAAAAGCTTTTTTGGCAGGCAGGCAGCAGGAGCCGGACAGAAAATTCAGTTTTCCGGAAGACTTTTAGGTGGATGCATGGATTGTCTGGTGAATTTATTGGGTACCCGGTTTGATAAAACAGGAGATTTTCTGGAAAAATATAAAGAGGACGGAATCATCTGGTTCTTAGAAGCCTGTGATCTGAATGTTTTTGCAATCCGCAGAGCGATGTGGCAGATGGAGGAAGCCGGTTGGTTCCGGTATGTCAAAGGCTTCCTGATCGGCAGACCCTTGTGTTTTGGACAGGAGATGATGGGACTGGATCAGTATCAGGCGATCCTCTCTGTAGCTGGTGAGAAGAATGTTCCTGTGATCATGGATGCGGATCTGGGACATCTGGCACCGATGATGCCTATTGTGACAGGAAGCCTTGCGGAAGTAAGAGTATGTGACAATGACATTACCATCCGTTATGACTACCGGTAAAAACGTATAAATTCTCATAGACGGTATAGAAATCAAAAGGCTCATCCCGGGAGGGAGAGCCTTTTTGCAGTGTGCGCGACAGGGTCACGCTCTATTCATCGAAAACAATATTAGCAGCCGAAATTAAAGTAGCCGCAAAATGCATTCAACCACTGAGAACAGTTAATGAATCTGAAACACATACTTTCTTCCTCCTTTTCCTGTTGCATGGTGTCCGGTTACGTCTGTGTTAGCTAAGCACAAATGAATTGTAACAATTTTGTAACAATTTATCCATAGGAGATGATTGGCAATAAAATGGAAAAAGCAGGAAATGGGATTCGAGTATAAAAGGGGAAAAAGAAAGCGCAGAACCTTAAGCTCTGCGCCTACTGCCGGCAATGGGACTTGAACCCATACGGTGTTGCCACCAACAGATTTTGAGTCTGCCTCGTCTGCCATTCCGACACGCCGGCTAATCAAACACTCACAACGGAATTTATCTTAACATAGATTGAAAAGCTTGACAAGAGTTTTTTTCCCAAATATGGATACTATTTTTCTAGTCTTTTTCCACAAGATGTTGTATAGTAGATGTGTATGGGTATAGGGGAATACGACCTATAGTGATGGAAGCAAACAGGGTGGAAGCATGAATTGCAAAGAATTTGAAAAAAATATTCCTGAATTTATAGCCGGGAAACTTGATTTCCTGACGTTACAGGAGTTTGGAGAACATATGCAGGAATGTCCCGGATGTAAGGAAGAACTGGTGATTCAGTTCCTGGTGACGGAAGGTATGCAGCGTCTGGAAGACGGTGATGCTTTTGACCTGCAGAGAGAACTGGAGATTCGCCTGACGGAGGCAAAGCGCAAGGTGAAGATTCATATGTCTTTTTTGAAGGCAGGAGCCGTACTGGAAGTGATCACGGTGATTTTTCTCCTGGGATTTCTAGGATGGATCATCTCGTAGCATGTAATTGTATGTAATAGCAGAAACAGGATAGGACAGATTAGATGATGAGTCAGAAACTGGTATTGATCGATGGACACAGTATATTGAACCGGGCATTTTACGGAGTTCCGGATCTGAGCAATGCGGAAGGGCTGCATACAAATGCCATCTATGGTTTTTTGAATATTATGTTTAAAATTCTGGAAGAGGAAAAGCCGGATTACCTGGCAGTGGCATTTGATGTTCATGCACCGACTTTTCGTCATCAGATGTATCAGGCGTATAAGGGAACGAGAAAACCCATGCCGGAGGAATTAAGACAGCAGGTGCCGGTCATGAAGGAAGTCCTGAAGGCCATGCATATTACCATCATGGAGAAGGCTGGATTGGAAGCGGATGATATTCTGGGAACCCTTGCAAAGAAAGCAGAGCAGGAGGGAATGGAAGTATCGCTGGTATCCGGTGACAGGGATCTGTTGCAGATCGCCACAGATCATATCAAGATCCGCATTCCGAAGACAAAACAGGGAAGGACGGAAATTGAGGATTATTATGCTGCGGATGTGCAGGCAGCCTATCAGGTGACTCCGTTGCAGTTTATTGAACTGAAAGCGTTGATGGGGGATACGGCGGATAATATACCGGGAGTGCCTAAGGTGGGAGAGAAGACAGCCCAGGCGCTGATGGTGGAATATGGCTCGCTGGATAATATTTATTCCCACGTAGAGGAAATCTCGAAAAAAAGTATTCGGGAGTCGCTGATAGAACACAAGGATCTGGCAGAACTGAGTAAGACACTGGCTACGATCAAGACAGATTGTGATCTGCAATTGGATTACGATCAGGCAAAAGCCGAAGGATTATATACACCGGAAGCGTATACCCTGTGCAAGCGTCTGGAATTTAAGAATCTGCTCGGCAGATTCGAGAACAATGCTGCTGCCACAGACACAAAAATCACAGAGAACTTTCGGATCATTGAGGAGAAAAAAGAATTCCTGGATTTTTTAAAAAAAGCCAAGAAACAAAAAGAAATCGGTCTGTGGCTGATCACGGAACCGGCGGTGGGATCCAATACAAAGAAGGAAGAACTGCTGGGAGCGGCAGTATCTGTGCCGGATGTGGAAACGGTATTTTATGCGTTGAAGCGGGAGCAGGAACCGGAGGGGCAGTTGAGCCTGTTTGAAGAAGTGAAACAGACGGTGGATGAAACGGCAGAGATCACGGCAGCCTTGCAGGAACTTTCTTCCGTGAAAGGACTCCGGATTGCTACATTTGATGTAAAGCGTCAGTACGATTATCTGGACCACAGCGGTACCGAACAATATTTTGACATTCTCATAGCTGCCTATCTATTGAATCCTCTGAAAAATGATTATGATCCGGAGTCCATTGCTTCAGAGCATCTTGGGATCATGATCCCGGGAAAGGCGGAAGTATTTGGAAAGAGATCCTTCCGGACATTGCTTTCGGAAGAGAGAGAAAAAGCCGCGGAATATACCTGTTATGGGGCCTGGGTATCCGTAAAGTGTAGGAAAGTGCTCGAGGACAAGCTGGAGGCAGCAGGCATGAAGCGGCTCATGAATGAGATGGAAATGCCTCTGTCGCTGGTACTCTACGATATGCAGAAGGAAGGCGTGGCTGTCAGAAGAGAGGAATTGAAATCTTACGGTGATGCGCTGGTTGCCCGGATTGAAGAACTGGAGCATGCAATACACGAACAGGCTGGAGTTGATTTTAATATTAATTCCCCCAAACAATTAGGTGAGGTACTGTTCGAGACGATGCAGATCCCGGGCGGGAAAAAGACGAAGACCGGTTATTCTACAGCAGCGGATGTGCTGGAGAAGTTGTCTGCGGATTATCCGATTGTGCGGGATATTCTGGAGTACAGAGGACTTACAAAACTGAAATCAACCTATGCGGACGGGCTGGCAGCTTTTATCGAGGCGGATGGAAGAATTCATACGAACTTCAATCAGACCATTACAGCCACCGGGCGGATCAGTTCCACAGAACCGAATCTGCAGAACATTCCCATGCGTATGGAACTGGGCAGAAAGATCCGCAAGGTATTTGTCCCCAGGGAGGGATATGAATTCATGGATGCGGATTATTCGCAGATCGAATTGCGTGTACTGGCCCATATGTCCGGAGATGAGCAGCTGATCGATGCCTACAGACAGGAAGAGGATATTCACCGGATCACAGCATCCAAGGTATTCCATACTCCTTTCGAAGAGGTTACGGATCTGCAGAGACGTAATGCCAAAGCTGTAAATTTCGGTATTGTCTACGGCATCAGTTCCTTTGGACTGAGCCAGGATCTAAGCATCAGCAAAAAGGAAGCGGCACAGTATATTGAACAGTATTTTGAAACCTATCCCAAGGTGAAGGAATTTATAGATAAACTGGTGGCGGATGCGAAGAATAAAGGCTACACGGAAACGATGTTCGGCAGGAGAAGACCGATTCCGGAATTGTCATCGTCTAATTTCATGCAGAGATCTTTTGGAGAACGTGTGGCAATGAACGCACCCATTCAGGGAACCGCGGCGGATATTATCAAGATCGCCATGATCAAAGTATGGAAAGCGCTGAAAGAGGAAGGATTAAAGTCACGACTGATTTTACAGGTGCATGATGAACTTCTGATCGAGACAGCACTGGAAGAAGAAGCAAGAGTTCGGGAGATTCTTACAGAGAACATGAAATCTGCTGCAGATCTGGCGGTTACGCTGGAGATCGATCTGCACACGGGAAAAGACTGGTACGAGGCAAAATAAATGCGTTTTATAGGAATTACCGGCGGCGTGGGTGCCGGAAAAACGGAAATTTTAAAATACATCGGTCAGCATTATAAATGCGAGATCTATCTGGCAGATGATATCGGACATAAAGTAAAAGAACCGGGAACGGAAGGGTATCAGGCACTGGTGGAATTGCTGGGCAGAGATATTCTGCGTGCGGACGGACAGATCGATAAACCGTCCATGGCAGCCAAAATTTTTGCGGATCCCGCATTGTTGGAAAAAGTAAATCAGATCATTCATCCGGCGGTGAAAAAATATCTGGCTGACCGGCTGGCGGAGGCGCGTGTCAAGGGAGATGTGGAATTGTTTTTCGTGGAGGCAGCCCTTCTGATCGAGAACGGTTTCGGTGAAGTCGTGGATGAGATGTGGTATATTTATGCCAGGGAAGAGGTACGCAGAAAACGGCTGTCCGTAAGTCGCGGATACACACCGGAGAAGATCGAGAGGATCATGTCTTCGCAGCTTTCGGAGAAAGAATTCCGGAAGCATTGTGATTTCGTCATAGATAACAGCGACAGTCTGGAGGACAGTTACAGACAGATCAGACAGAAACTGGAGGCATATACATGGAGGGAGTAAAAGAAAAACAGGGACAACTGGTATTCGGCCTGGATATCGGAACCAGAAGTATCGTAGGTACGGTGGGATACCTAAACGGCGGAAAGTTCCATGTGCTTGCACAGCGTTCCAAAGAGCATGAGACGAGAGCCATGCTGGATGGACAGATTCATGATATCGGCAAGGTCGGTGAGACGATTTCTCAAGTAAAGGAACAGCTGGAGGAAGATCTGGGGAGAGAACTGACGGATGTCTGTATTGCGGCAGCAGGTCGTGTACTGCGTACGGTTACGACCTATGTGGAGCATACGTTTGAAAATGATCGGGAAATCATGCAGGAAGATGTTTATTCTCTGTGTACCATGGGTGTCGAAAAAGCCTATGAGGAATTCCAAAACAGTAATACGGACACAGATATGAAATTTTATTGCGTGGGTTATACACCTATGCGGTATTATATGAACGGTTACCAGATGGGAAATCTGGAAGGACATAAGGCCAAAAGTATTGCGGTGGATCTGATTGCCACCTTTTTGCCGGATGATGTAGTGGACGGACTGTACAAGGCGGTGGAATTTGCAGGTTTACATGTGGCAAATCTGACACTGGAGCCTATTGCGGCCATTCAGGTGGCTATCCCGGAAAAGTTCCGGATGTTAAATATGGCACTGGTGGATGTCGGCGCGGGAACCAGCGATATTTCCATTACCAAAGAAGGTACCATAACCGCGTACGGAATGATTCCCGTAGCCGGGGACAGCCTGACGGATATCCTGGTACAACATTGCCTGGTAGAATTTGAGACTGCGGAACAGATCAAGAGAAAATGCAGGACCCAGGAGATCATTGAATATGAAGACATCATGGGTCTGCCCCAGACGATTACCGCCGGTGAGGTACTGGAGCTTCTGGATCCTGAGATTGAGCATATGACGCAGATGGTATCCGATACGATAAAGGAGTTAAACGGAGACAAACCGGTCAGCGCTGTGTTCGTAGTAGGCGGTGGCGGAATGGTGCCGGGTTATACGGAAAAGCTGGCGGCGAAGCTGGGTATTGTGAAGGAACGTGTGGCAATCCGTGGACAGGAGGTCATGCAGACGATTGTGTTCGAACTGGAAAATGCCAGAAAAGATGCCATGATGGTAACCCCGATCGGAATCTGCCTGAGCTACTATGTGCAGAGCAATAATTTTATTTTCGTAGAATTCAATGGGGAAAGAGTAAAGCTGTATGATAATGGAAAGTTGTCCGTGACGGATGCGGCCATGCAGATGCAGTTCCCCAATGATCAACTGTTCCCCAGAAGAGGAGAGGCTCTTTTATTTACCGTAAACGGTAAGAGCCGCATGGTAAGGGGGGAACAGGGAGAGGCAGCAGTCATCCGCGTCAATGACGAAGAAGCGGATATGTATACGCAGGTACATAATGGGGATCACATTGTGATAACGCCATCCACGGAAGGTGTGGCAGCGGTCATGGAACTGGGAAGTCTTCCGGAGATGGGAGATGCCCTGGCGGTGTACGTTAACGGCAGACAGATCAGTCTGCCCAGAACGGCAGATATCAATGGCCGCAGAGAGAATGAATTTTATCATATTTGTCAGAAAGATGATATCCAGATTCGCAATTCCTATACCGTAAAAGAAATTGCGGAATTCCTGGATGTACCACTGGGGACAGGTATCAAAGTCAATGATACGGCGGCACAGCCGGAGACCAGAGTGTATGAACATTTTACGGTTAGTTGGGATATGGAGAATCCGTTGCTGGAGGAGAGTGTTACGGTTCCGGATCCGGTGGAAAAACCGAAGAATACGGTAGCAGAAGCACAGACAGATGAGGGAAAAAACGAGCCCGGGGCGCAGACTGTGCAGGAAACACCTACGGTGCCGCAGCTTCCGCATCCCCTGACTGTAATCGTAAATCATACGCCTATTACCATGCAGGGAAAAGCTTCCTATGTATTTGTGGATGTGTTTGATTATATTGATTTTGATTTGGGCTCCGCTGCGTCCGCAGGAAGATCCATTGTGACAAATCTGAATGGCCGTCCGGCACAGTATATGGAGACACTGACTGAGGGTGATGTGATCGAGATCTACTGGAAAAATTTGAAATAATAATGCGATAGAAAAGAGATTAGTAAAATTATGAGATTATGCAGTATTGCCAGCGGCAGCAGCGGCAATTGTATTTATGTGGGTTCCGAAGCCACGCATCTGCTGGTGGATGTGGGAATCAGCGGGAAAAAAGCGGAGGCCGGATTGAACAGTCTGGGACTGACCGGCAGAGACTTAGACGGTATCCTGGTGACTCATGAACATATGGATCATGTGGCTGGCTTAGGTGTCATGGCCAGAAAATACGATGTGCCCATCTATGCTACTCCCGGGACTTTGGAAGAGATTCAGAAGATGGAAAATCTTGGGAAGATCGATCCGGAACTGTTCCGTGAGGTGAAGGAAGATGTGAAACTGACCATCAAGGATCTGACTGTGAATCCCATGAAGATTTCACATGATGCGGCACAGCCTGTAGGGTATCGCATTGCATATGGGAATAAAAAAGTCGGAATCTGTACGGATCTGGGCGTGTATAACGATTACACCGTGGAGTGCCTGAAGGGGATGGATGCTTTGCTTGTAGAAGCTAATCACGATGTGAAGATGTTGCAGGTAGGTCCTTATCCTTATTATTTAAAACAGAGAATCTTAGGGGAGAGAGGGCACCTTTCCAATGAAAATTCCGGAAAGCTTCTTTGTCGTATTTTACATGATAAATTACAGGCTATTGTGTTAGGGCATCTGAGCAAGGAAAATAATCTTCCCGAGCTGGCCTATGAGGCGGTCCGCATGGAGATCACCATGGGAGAGAATCCTTATCGGGCGGAGGACTTCCGAATGATGGTGGCGGACAGGAGTAATGTATCTCCGGTCATCAATATTGCTTAATTATGTTTCAGACCGCGCTATTTGCAAAGTCGCGTCAGCACGTTTTACGTCACTTCGTGACTCACTTTGCTCATAGATTGGCGTTCAGCGAATGAACATAAGGTTGCAAAATGTAACAAAGTGTAGTTTAATAGATAGAAATATAGATAGAAATAATAGCATGAAAACATGCGGAAAATGAGGGCGATTATGAAAAAAACAATTATTACGGTAGTTGGTAAGGACACAGTAGGCATTATCGCAAAGGTATGTACCTATCTTGCGGAGAACGGCATCAATATCCTGGATATTTCCCAGACCATCGTACAGGGATATTTCAATATGATGATGATCGTTGACACCAATCAGATGCAGAAGCCTTTTGGTGACATGGCAGATGAACTGGCTGCTCTCGGAGAAGAGATCGGCGTAGTGATCAAATGCCAGAAGGAAGAAATCTTTGACAAGATGCACCGCATCTAATGCCCCACGATAAATCATAAAGACCCGAAGGGGCAGATAGGAGCTGTAATGATCAATTTATATGAAGTAACCGAGACGAACAAAATGATTGAGGAAGAGAACCTGGATGTGCGTACTATCACACTGGGAATCAGTCTGTTAGACTGTATCGATTCCAATCTGGACAGATTAAACGAGAAAATTTATAACAAAATTTACGAAGCAGCCAAGGATCTGGTGAAGACCGGAGAGGAGATCTCCAGAGAATTTGGTATTCCTATTGTAAATAAGAGAATTTCCGTAACGCCCATTGCGCTGATCGGCGGCGCCGCATGCCACACCATCGAGGATTTCGCAAGCATTGCAAAGACCCTGGATAAAGTAGCACATGAAGTGGGTGTGAATTTCCTTGGCGGATATTCTGCACTGGTAAGCAAGGGAATGACTCCGGCAGACGAGCTGCTGATCCGTTCCATTCCTCTTGCGCTGTCCACCACAGAGCGTGTGTGCAGCTCTGTGAACCTGGGCTCCACCAAGACAGGCATCAATATGGATGCGGTCAAGCTTATGGGAGAGATGGTGAAGGAAACCGCTGAGTATACCAAGGAAGATGATTCCCTGGGTTGTGCAAAACTAGTTGTGTTCTGTAATGCACCGGATGACAATCCCTTTATGGCAGGTGCATTCCATGGTGTGACCGAAGCGGACAAGATCATTAATGTCGGTGTCAGCGGTCCCGGTGTTGTCAAAACTGCATTAGAGAAGGTGCGCGGAGAGAATTTTGAGGTTCTCTGTGAGACCATTAAAAAGACTGCCTTCAAAGTAACCCGTGTGGGACAGCTGGTAGCACAGGAAGCATCCCGGATGTTAAATGTTCCTTTCGGAATCGTGGATCTGTCCCTGGCACCGACCCCGGCTATCGGCGACAGTGTAGCTGATATTCTCTGTGAGATCGGTCTGGAGCGTGCCGGAGCACCCGGAACCACCGCAGCCCTTGCTCTGTTAAATGATCAGGTGAAAAAAGGCGGTGTTATGGCATCCTCTTATGTCGGCGGTTTAAGCGGAGCGTTCATTCCCGTCAGTGAAGATCAGGGTATGATCGATGCTGTCAATGCGGGAGCCCTCACCATCGAGAAGCTGGAAGCTATGACCTGTGTCTGCTCTGTAGGACTGGACATGATCGCCATCCCCGGAGACACCAAGGCAACTACTATCTCCGGTATCATTGCGGATGAGATGGCCATCGGAATGGTGAACCAGAAGACCACTGCCGTGAGAATCATTCCCGTCATCGGAAAAGGAGTGGGAGAGACCGTAGAATTCGGAGGCCTGTTAGGCTACGCGCCCATCATGCCTGTGAACACCTTCTCCTGTGATGCTTTCGTCAACCGCGGCGGACGCATCCCTGCCCCCATCCATAGCTTTAAGAACTAAATTGAAAGTTACGAGTCATGCAAAAATAGAACGGAATACCTCGGTGGGAGCTTGCTCACACAAGAGGTTATTTCGTTCTATTTTTATACGGCGACAGCCGTCAATGAAATAAATGTGGAGCGCCCTTTGCGACACATTTATGAATTGAGTGCATGGCTCGTATCGTAGGGGTTCCATACAATCCACGAACTCCCGGAGCATGCGATACACATGTCTCGATGTAAGGTCTCCGGATGTGAATTTTCTACGAAAAGTGATGAGTAGTTCTCGTCATGACGGGGCCGCCTACAGTCGACATCCATGTCGACAATCGGCTGACGCGGACATCGTGTCCGCTTTCCCCCTGTCTTTCAGCACTTTTCTAGAAAATATCAACATCCTCCGACAAACATCTTCGACATGGCAC
>CDZG01049975.1_pt1 | contig 36569 bp, 27 predicted proteins | sample 557741 | NCBI WGS metagenome assembly CDZG01 (sample SAMEA3182086, study PRJEB8094) | gut metagenome | biome: human; feature: gut; material: Stool; isolation source: human stools | place: Canada | collected 2013-01-21
GCTGATGTTGCCTCCACGGTATGAACCAGTCCACTGTCCTTATCCACGCCGATATGTGCCTTATAACCGAAGTGCCAAGTATTGCCCTTTTTCACCTGATGGGCATCCGGATCCCGCTTCTTTTCCTTATTCTTAGTGGAAGAAGGAGCGGAAATGATGGTGGAATCCACAATCGTTCCCTTTTTCAAAATCAGCCCACGCTCCATGAGCATCGCAACTACCTGCGCGAACAGCTTCTCCTGTAATCCGTTCTTAAGCAGTAGATTGCGAAAACGGCCAAGGGTATCTCCGTCCGGCACCTGATTGCTGGAATCTACTCCGCAGAAATCCGAGAACGCGCGGCTGTCGATTGTTTCTGCAACGGTTGCCTCATCACTTAAGTCATACAGGTTTTGTAGCAGATAAAGCCGCAGCATGGTCTCCAGCGGATAGGGTTTATTGCCGCGCTCTCCTTTGTAATAGCACGGCTGAATCAGGGCAAGCCATTCTTTCCACGGGACGATCCGCTCAATCTGAGTCAGAAACTCTTTCTTCTTTGTCCGCACCTGCGCTAACTCATCGCTGAATGCGGAAATCGTCATCTGTTTATCCATATGTATACTATATCATATTCAACCGTTGATGGCTCATCTTTTCATGCGGTGTTGCCTTAGAAAATCATTACTCCCCATTTCTGCCCCAAAGTATAGCACCGCCGATGGTTAGTGTCAACTAACCATCTCTCATCTTTTCCTCTGCCTTCGGAGAGCGTACAAAGCAGCTGCCTTTATTCTTTGATTATAGCATCCCACGGTTTGCGCCGCCAAGGGTTAAGAAAACCGTTGACGCTTTTTCTATTTCTGGCTATAATAGGCGCACCGAGGATGGACGCCTTTCCGCCTGTCTTTCTATGACCACAACGCGTACCACAGACGCTTCCGTGGCACATGGTTACAACGGGAAAAAGAGGCCACAAGACCATTTACATTCCAGGAAAAAGCGGCGGAAATGGATAAAAATCAATACAAATCAGAGCTTTTAATTCGTTCGCATCCGAGAGGTCGAAGGTTCGAATCCCTTCAGGTCCACCACGAAAAGCTGTGAAATTACATGTTTCACAGCTTTTTTGCAACTTTTTGAGGAGATTTATATGGATGCGAACCGAGCGTTTCCGGCGGATTTTGGAAGCTGCCGGAAGTGCTGACCCCAAGTGGTTCGCATCCAAAAAAACAACATATAGAAAAGTGAGAGTGTCGGTTTGTTGGTTTCGTAAAACCATCGAACCGGCACTCTTTTGCGTTTCAGGACAGATCAAGGGCGGCAGCCCAGAGAGGAGAAAGCAAACGAAAGGAAGAATAAATGTTTGGCCTGCACTCCATGTGCGTGGGAGCCGATGCCCACTTCTTCAACGGGCATAAAGATGTGGGCGAAACGCCCATGATACAGTGTCAGAAATGCGACCATCGCTGAAAGAGAAAGGAGCAACCACCATGACCTACAACTTTGACGAGATCATCGACCGCCGCCACACCAACGCCCTGAATACCGACGGCTTCCGGAGCTACATCTTCCACGCCGGCCCGGAGAAGGTGTTCCCCTACAAGGACGAGGAGTTCGTCCGCATGTGGGTGGCCGACATGGAGTTCGGCGTGGCACCGGAGATCCTGGACGCCCTGCGGGGCCGCATCGACCGCCGCATTTTCGGCTACACCGGCCTGTACGATGACGAATATTATAATGCTTTCTCCCAGTGGCGCAAGGATCACTACGACTGGGGCTTTCCTCAGGAGCAGCTGTGCGTGACGCCGAGTATTATCCCCGCCCTGTACCAGCTGACGGAGACGCTGTGTACCAGGGACGAAAAGGTGCTGGTGAACACCCCCGCCTACCGGACTTCTTCGCCAACAAGGCGGGCGTGCTGCTGGAGGGCGGCAACGGTCTGTTCGTGGGCAACGCCGCCGGGTACATCCGCCTGAATCTGGCCATGCCCCGCAGCATCATTGAGACCGGCCTGACCCGCATGGTGGAGGCCATCCGCAAGGAACAGGAGTAAATCGGAAATCATATGCAAACCATCAGAAAATATCTCCCCGGTATGGCGGTGCGCCTTGCCACTGCCATGCCAAGCTAAAATAATGAGCTGTAACGCCACCGTATGATCCTTCATACGGTGGTGTTTTGATTGTCTATCAGCTGTTTTGGGTCGTACCGGACTGCTGGCTGCCGGGTCTTTCTGGCGGCTGACCGCCGCCGGAGAAATCGGGAGCCTGCTGGCCGCCGTCTCTATCGCCGGGACGTTGGCCGCCGTTTCCGGGGCCTCCCATACCGCCGGAGGAAATGCTGCCGGTCTGGGCGGTGGCGGTCAGGGAGGTGTCCCCGGCGGTCAGGGTATAGCTGCCGTCGGCGGTCAGCTCGGGGGAGGAGAAGAATACAAAGCTGGCATTGCACAGGGCGGTGCCGCTGTAAACGGCGCTGCCGTCGCTGCCGGTGATGGTCACAGCGGCGTCCTTGGCGATGCTGGCGCTGCCGCCGTCCATGTCACCGGGGCGTCCGCCGCCCATACCGCCGGTGGAGCCGAAGGTGACGCAGGGCTGCTCCGCCGTCAGGTTCATCCCCATACCGGCGCTGCCGCCTGCCGCCAGCACCGTGCCGCCGGAGACGGTGATCGCGCCGTCGGCGTCCAGCGGCTGATTGTCCGCCGCGTTGGCCGTCCACACCGCCACGGTGCCGCCGGAGATGGTCAGGTCACCGTTGGAATCGAAGCCGTCTCCACTGGAGGAGCAGGCGGTGATGACGCCGCCGGAGATATTCATGCTGAAGGCATAGCCGCTCAAATCGGAGTTGGCAGCGTTGAGACAGTCGTCGGAGGAGAGAATGTCAATGTTTCCGGAGAGGACGTTCAGCTCCGCCGCCTCAATACCCTCGTAGCACTCCGTGATGGCGATGGTGGGGCCGTCGGTGCCGTCTCCGCCGATGTTCAGCACCAGATCGCTGTGAATGGCGTCGTCAGCGGCGGAAATGGTCAGGGTGCCGCTCTCCACATTCAGCAGCTGCTGGGCGTTGATGGCGTCGTTGACCGGCGCATTGATGGTCAGCGTCAGCTCCCGGATGGTCAGGGAGGCCTCGCCCTCCTCGGTGGTGGACGCGCCGGACTTGATGCCGTTCTTGCCGTTGGCGTTGATGGTCAGCGCGCCGCCGCCGCACAGCGTCACCTGCGCGCCGTCCTTGCACTTGATGACGGCGTTTTCCACCTCGGTGTTGTCGGGATAGCTGTCGTCATTGTTTTCCGCCGCGTCGGTCAGGCTGTTGGTGGAGCCGTCCGCCGCCACGAGGACCACCTCTGTGGACTTGCCGCAGAGGATGGGCGCGGTGTCGGCGCTGGTCAGCGCCAGTCCGTTCAGCGCCAGCGTCACGCCGGTGGTGCCCTTTTTGATCTGAATGGAGCCGTCGGCGCAGGCTCCCGTCACCACATAAGCGCCCGCCCCGTCGATGGTCAGGGTGGTGCCGTCGATCTCATAGCCGGTGTAGCTGCCGTCCTGGGCGGTGATGCCGCTGTCGGAAAAGGTAAAGGTGGTGGCGTTTTCCAGCGAGTAGACGGCGGCCTTGGCGTCACCGCCGCCGGAGTGACTCTCCGCGCCGCAGGCCGCCAGCGAAAGCACCAGCGCCGCCGCGCAGAGGATGGATACGAGCTTTTTCATAAAATGACCTCCTTCGTCATCCTGTTACGGTTTATGGAAAAGGGAAGCGGCGGGCCGCTCCCGTTGTTGTGCCGTTATCATATCCCGCCGACCTAAAAAGAACTTAAAGGGTTTCTTTTAGGTTCCTTTTAGGTAGCGCCTGTATGATAGCGTCATAAAGGAGGTGCTCCACATGGCAGCACAGATCAAAACCTGCTTTGAACGCTATGAAAAAAAGTACCGCCTGACGGCGGAGCGGCAGCGGGCGATCCTGCAGGGCATGGCGCCCTATATGAAAAAGGACGCCTACGGCGCGTATACCATCTGCAACATTTATTATGATACGCCGGACTGGCGGCTGATCCGCACCTCGTTGGAGAAGCCGGTGTATAAGGAAAAGCTCCGCGTCCGCAGCTACGGCGTGCCGGGCGAGGACGGCCGGGTGTTCGTGGAGCTGAAGAAAAAGTATGACGGCGTGGTGTATAAGCGCCGCGTCACCATGCGGGCTGACGAGGCCGTTCCCTTTCTGGCGGGGCAGCTGCCTGACGGCAGCTTCGGCCAGATCGGGCAGGAGATCCGGTGGTTCCAGCAGCGCTACCGCACCCAACCGGGGGTGTTCATCGCCTATGACCGGCTGGCCTTTGCGGGGATCGATGAACCGGAGCTGCGCATCACCTTTGATACCAACCTGCGCTGGCGGGATACGGAGCTGGATCTCCGGCTGGGCGACCATGGAGCGCCCATCACCGATCCCGATATGATTCTGATGGAGATCAAATTCCCCGGCGTCTGTCCGCTGTGGCTCAGCCGCCTGCTGTCCCGGGAGAAGGTGTTCCCCACCTCGTTCTCCAAGTATGGAGCCTGCTACCGCAACCACATTTTACCCAATATCCAGAAGGAGGGACGTACCTGTGCTTAACTCGATCATTGGAACGGACTTGAGCTTGTCCGCGTTTCTTATCTGTACCGCCGCGTCGCTGGTGCTGGGCATTGGCCTTGCCTTCGTGTCCCAGTTCCGCGCCCGCTCCACCCAGAGCTTTGCCGTGACGCTGGCCATCCTGCCCATGGTGGTGCAGGTGGTCATCATGCTGGTAAACGGCAACATCGGCGCAGGCGTCGCGGTGGCAGGCGCCTTCAGTCTGGTGCGTTTCCGCTCCGCGCCCGGTACGGCCCGGGAGATCGGCGTGCTGTTTCTGGGTATGGCCATCGGCCTTGCCACCGGAATGGGATACGTAGGGCTGGCGGCCCTGACCTTTGTGATCGTCTCCACTGCGCTGCTGGCGCTGACGGCGCTGGGCCTCGGCCAAAAGGATGCCGGCGAGCGGCTGCTGAAGATCACCATTCCGGAGGATCTGGACTACGAGGGGCTGTTTGACGACCTGTTCGCTCAGTACACCACCTCCCACACGCTGGTCAGGGTAAAAACCAGCAACATGGGCACCCTGTACGAGCTGGAGTACCGCGTCACCCTGCGGTCGGAGAGCATTCCCAAGGAGTTTCTTGACGCGCTGCGGTGCCGCAACGGCAACCTGAACATCGTCTGCGGCCGGGAATTGGTAAAGGACGCGCTGTGACGGTTGATTTTTGCAAAAGAACTTACTATACTGAGAGAAAGTCTTCGGTATTGCACTGTATAAAAGGCTCCCTCGTGTAAAGGGAGCTCAGGCTGTCGAAAAAGCCTGTCATTGCGAGCCAGTCCGCAGACTGGCGTGGCAATCCGTCGGGGCGTTAAGAAAACATGCCTGTGGCATGTTTTTAGCCTCCGATCTCGGCGGCTATGCCGCCGTAGCGTCCATCTTGTTTTTCGCCGCACTGTCAAGGGATTACGGATTCCCACGTCGCTTCGCTCCTCGGAATGACAGAATGGGTTTATCGACACGCTGGGCTCCCTTGTGTAAAGGGAGCTGTCAGTGCGAAGCACTGACTGAGGGATTGTTACCTTGCAGGGAACTCGGAAACAACCCCTCCGTCACCCTTCGGGGTGACACCTCCCCTTACACAGGGGATGCTTTGAAACAAATGACACGAGGTGATGACCATGCGGCTGCTGATCGCGGAGGACGAGATGGATCTGGCGGAAGCGCTGACGGCGTTTTTTGAAAAGAACCACTTCTCGGTGGACGCCGTCCATAACGGGGCGGACGCGTATGAATATGCCGTTTCCGGCGGCTACGACGCGGTGATACTGGACGTGATGATGCCCAGGATGAACGGCATACAGGTGCTGGAGCGTCTGCGGGCCGAGGGGGTCAAGACCCCCATCATGATGCTGACGGCCAAGGGACAGAAGAACGACCGCATCACCGGCTTCAACGCCGGAGCCGACGACTATCTGCCCAAGCCCTTTGACCCCGACGAGCTGCTGAGCCGTGTGCGGGCCATCCTGCGCCGCAGCGAGGCGTACCAGCCCACCGTGCTGACCTACGGCGACGTGACGCTGGATCCCACCACGGGGCTGCTGTCCTGCGGCGGACAGTCGCTGCGGCTGGGTGGCCGGGAGCTTCAGGTGATGGAGCTGCTGATCCGCTCGCCCCGGCAGGTATTTTCCGCCGAGCGGATCATGGAGCGGGTCTGGGGCTGGGATAACGAGGCCGAGATCAACGTGGTGTGGGTCAACATCTCCAACCTGCGGAAGAAGCTGCGTGCTATCGGCTCCCGCGTTACCCTGCGGGCCAACCGGGGACTGGGCTATGTATTGGAGGAGGAGACATGATCAAACGGCTGCGCAGCCGCTTTATCCGCATCGCCACCTTGTCGGTGGCGGCGGTGATGCTGCTGCTTACGGTGATCCTGAACGTGGTCAACTACGTGTCCACCGACAGCGACCTCCGCAGTACCCTGACGCTGATCTACGAGAATCAGGGCACCATCCCGGTCTCGAATCAGGGCGGCGGCCTGCCGGACACGGGGGACGTGCCGCCGCCGGAGCCGCCACAGGGCGGCCCCAATGAGCGGGACGGTCACTTCACGCCGGAGACCCCCTTTTCCACCCGGTATTTCGTTCTGCGCTATAAGGACGACGGCACGCTGGTGCTGGCCGACCTGACCAAGATCGCCTCGGTGACAGACGCGGACACGGCGGAGTATCTGACCGCCGCGCTGAAAAACGGCGAGGGCTACGGACGCTGCGGCAGCTACCGCTTCTTCGTGGCCCACACGGGGGACGACCAGAACATGGCCATCTTTCTGGACAGCTACCAGCAGTTCCGCGCCATCCGTCTGCTGCTGCTGTGGTCGCTGCTGGCGGACGTAGGCTGCACGCTGCTGGTGCTGCTGCTGGTGGTGCTGCTGTCCCGCCGGGCCATCGACCCCGTGGTGCGCAGCGCCCAGCAGCAAAAGCAGTTCATCACCGATGCCAGCCACGAGCTGAAGACCCCCATCACCGTCATTGCCACCAGCCTGAAGGTGCTGGAAATGGAGGTGGGGCAGCAGAAGTGGATCGACAAGGCCCAGACCCAGACGGAAAAGCTGACGGAGCTGGTGAACTCGCTGGTGACGCTCAGCCGCATGGACGAGGAGGATTCGCCCCTGAAAATGGAGCCCTTCCCCGTCAGCGACGCGGTGAGCGAAACGGCAGAGTCCTTCCGCGACCTTGCCCTGTCCCGAGGCCACCCGCTGGAGCTGACCGTCCAGCCGGAGCTGACCTATCGGGGCGACGAGTACGCTGTGCGCCAGCTGACGTCCATCCTGCTGGACAACGCCGTGAAATACGCCGCGCCGGAGTCCCCCATCACCCTGACGCTGGAAAAGGGGCGCAAGGGCGTGGTGCTGCGGCAGAGCAACCGCTGCGCCGAGCCGGAGAGCATCGACCCCGCCAAGCTGTTCGACCGCTTCTATCAGGCGGACCCCTCGCGCGGCGCCGGCGGCTTCGGCATCGGCCTGTCCATCGCCCGCAGCATTGCCGAGGGCCACAGGGGAACGATCCGCGCCGCCGTCTCCGGCGATACCATCACGTTTACGGCGGAGCTGAAATAGAAAACCGGCAAAGGAGCGTCAGACATGGAGTTTCAGTATCACATCAGCGAAATGGCGGCGGAGACCGCCGCGGCGGACTTCGTGAAGGAGTTCGTGCAGGTGGAAAAATTTCTATCGGCCTGCCAACAGTGCCCCAATTACAACACCCGCTGGACGTGCCCACCCTTCGATTTCGACCCCATGACCATCTGGAGCGGCTATACCACGCTGCGGCTGTACGCCCGCATCCTGCATGCTGACGGGGCGGATCAGCCTCTGGACGGAGCGCTGGCGGCGCTGAAGCGGGAGAAGCGCCTGTACCGGGAGAAGCTGTACCGATGGGAGCAGGCGGAGCCGGGCAGTCAGATGCTGCTGGCGGGCACCTGCGACCAGTGTGACCGGTGCGAAAAGGCGCAGGGTCGTCCCTGCCGCCAGCCGGAGCACCTGCGCTACTCCATCGAGGCGCTGGGCGGCGATGTGGAGGGCTGCCTGCGGCGGTATTTCCACATGCCCATTCTGTGGGGCAGGGACGGCAAAGCGCCGGAGTATCTGGTGCTGGTAGGCGGCCTGCTGGTAAAGTAAAAAAACGCACGTCCTGACGCAATCGCGTCAGGACGTGCGTTTTTTAGTATGTCATAGGCAAAAGAACCGCTCAGAACTCCGCCTTGAAGGCGGCGGGCAGGGTCACGCCCTCCGGCAGAACGCCCATCACGACGTAGTTGCCGTTCACGGTCACGGCGGAGTTGTTCTTCCACGCGGGCGCGTTTTCCGGATAGGCGGTGTCGTTGGCAGCGTTGTCCACCCGCTGCTGCAAGATGCCCCGGACGGTCTCCGCGTCGGCGCCGTTGGTCACCTCCACCATCACCAGCTCACAGCCGAAGCCCACCACCGGCGGCCAATACACCACCAGCTGCTTCGTCTCCACAGCGGTCAGGCCGGGGTACTGGGCCTCGATGCTGTCGGTATCCTCCTCCGGCATCAGCACAATATCCTCATTGCCGATGGAAGCAATGGCATCCTCCGCCGCTTTCTTCAGGTCGACGGACTGGGCAGGCTGATCCTGCTGGCCGCCGTTTTGCTGGGGCGTCTTGTCGCCGCAGGCGGCCAGCGCCAGCACCGTCATCACTGCCAATAATACGCAAAGCAATTTTTTCATGTTCCATCCTTCCTTTCTTTCGCATGGGCACTTCCCTCAAGCGCCAGCGTAAGTATAGCGCATTTCATCGGAAATGCAACTACTATTTTGACGAAAGCTCCGGGAAAAATGTTCCAGCTTTGTGCGACAAGTTAAAGCAGCCGCCGCAGATTTTCTGCGGCGGCTGCTTTGCTATTTTAGCGATGAGAGAGTGCAGGAAAGAAGCTTATTTGTCGTACATCTCGATGAGCTTCAGCAGGTGCTCGTAGCGGGCCTTGGCCTCGTCCTCGTTGCGCTGGAACAGAACCTCTGCGCGCTCGGGGAACTCGCGGGTCAGGCGGCTGTAGCGGGCCTCGTTCATCAGGAAGTCCTGATAACCGCCGGCAGGAGCCTTGGAGTCCAGCGTGAACTTCTTCTCGCCCTCGGGGTTGTAGCGGAACAGGTTCCAGTAACCGCAGTCCACGGCCTTCTTCATTTCCTTCTGGCAGTTCATCATGCCGCCCTTGATGGAGTGCATCTCGCAGGGGCTGTAGCCGATGATCAGGGACGGGCCGTGATAGGCCTCGGCCTCGGTGATGGCCTTGATGGTCTGCGCGGGGTTGGCGCCCATGGCCACCTGTGCCACGTATACATAGCCGTACTGCATGGCGATCTCGGCCAGGCTCTTCTTCTTCACTTCCTTACCGGCAGCGGCAAACTGTGCCACCTGACCGATGTTGGAAGCCTTGGAGGCCTGTCCGCCGGTGTTGGAGTACACCTCGGTATCAAACACGAAGATGTTCACATCCTGCTTGGAAGCGATGACGTGATCCAGTCCGCCGTAGCCGATATCGTAGGCCCAGCCGTCGCCGCCGAAGATCCACATGGACTTCTTGGCCAGATATTCCTTCTTGCTGAGGATGTCGGCAGCCAGCGTGCAGGCGGCGCAGTCGCACAGCAGAGCGCCCTTGGCCTTCAGCTCGGCAGCGTGCTCAGCGAACTGAGGAACGGCGGCCAGCTCGTCCACGGTGCAGATGCTCTCCTCCAGCGCCTTCACATAGGCCTTGGCAGGCTCGGCGTTGGCGGTGCCGTCGTCCATGGTGTCCAGCCAAGCCTGTGCGGCGGCCTTCAGCTCGGGACGGGCCCACTCGATGGCGATCAGCTCGCGGGTCTTGGCGGCCAGATCCTGGCGGATCTTGTTCTGGCCGGTGTACATGCCCAGACCGTGCTCCGCGTTATCCTCGAACAGGGAGTTGCACCATGCGGGGCCGTGGCCCTCCTTGTTGGTGCAGTAGGGAGAGGTAGCCGCGGGACCGCCCCAGATGGAGGAGCAGCCGGTGGCGTTGGAAACATACATATGATCGCCGAACAGCTGGGTGACGAGACGGGCATAGCTGGTCTCGGCGCAGCCGGCGCAGGAGCCGGAGAACTCCAGCATGGGCTGCTTGAACTGGCTGCCCTTGACGGTGTTGTCCTGCATATCCTTCTTCTCGGCCACGTCTGCCACGCAGTAGTCGAACACATCCTGCTGGGGCAGCTCGCCCTCCTGAGCAACCATGGTCAGGGCATTGACGGGGCAGGCGCCCACGCACACGCCGCAGCCCATGCAGTCCAGCGGGCTGATGGCCATGGTGAACTTGTACACGCCCTTGCCCTTGCCGGCCTTCACGTCCACCAGCTTGGCGGCCTCGGGAGCCTTGGCGGCCTCATCCTCGGTCAGCGCGAAGGGACGGATGGTAGCATGGGGGCAGCAGTAAGCGCACTGGTTGCACTGGATGCACTTGGCAGCGTCCCAGGTGGGAACGGACACGGCCACGCCGCGCTTCTCGTAAGCGGCAGCGCCCAGCTCAAACTGGCCGTCCACATGATCCACAAAGGCGGAAACGGGCAGGCTGTCGCCGTCCATCTTGCCCACGGGCTCCAGGATCTCCTTGACCATCTTCACCAGCTCGGGCTTGCCCTTCAGCTGCTTGGGCTCCTTGGTGTCCACAGCGTTGGCCCACTCGGCGGGAATGTCGATCTTCTTATAGGCGGTGGCGCCCAGATCGATGGCCTTGTAGTTCATATCCACCACGTCCTGCCCCTTCTTCAGGTAGGAAGCCTTGGCCTTCTCCTTCATGTAGGTGATGGCTTCCTCCTCCGGCATGACCTTGGCCAGAGAGAAGAACGCGGACTGGAGGATGGTGTTGTTGCGCTTGCCCATACCGATCTCGATGGCCAGGTCGATGGCGTCGATGGTATACAGCTGGATGTTGTTCTGGGCGATATAGCGCTTGGACGCAGCGTCCATGTGGTGGTTCAGCTCATCGAAGTCCCACTGGCAGTTGATCATATACACGCCGCCGGGCTTGACGTCCTGCACCATCTTGAAGCCCTTGGTCACATAGCTGGGATTGTGGCAGGCCACGAAGTCAGCCTTGTTGATATAGTAGGGGGAACGGATGGGCTTGTCGCCAAAGCGCAGGTGGCTGATGGTGACGCCGCCGGTCTTCTTGGAGTCATACTGGAAGTACGCCTGAACATACTTGTCGGTATGGTCGCCGATGATCTTGATGGAGTTCTTGTTGGCACCAACGGTACCGTCGCCGCCCAGACCCCAGAACTTGCACTCGATGGTGCCCTCTGCCGCGGTGTTGGGGCAGTTGGGATCCTCGGGCAGGGACATGTTGGTCACGTCGTCCACGATGCCGATGGTGAACTGGCGCTTCATCTCAGCCTTGGCCAGCTCGGTGTACACAGCGAACACGGAGGCAGGAGGCGTATCCTTGCTGCCCAGACCGTAACGACCGCCGATGACGGTAATGTCGTTCTTGCCGGCGTTGGCCAGAGCGGTGACCACATCCTGATACAGGGGCTCGCCCTGAGCGCCGGGCTCCTTGGTGCGGTCCAGAACAGCGATCTTCTTGCAGGTGGCGGGGATAGCCTCGATCAGCTTCTCGGGAGCGAAGGGGCGGAACAGGCGAACCTTCACCAGACCCACCTTCTCGCCGTGGGCGTTCAGATAGTCGATGACTTCCTCGGCCACGTCGCAGATGGAGCCCATGGCCACGATCACGCGGTCAGCGTCGGGTGCGCCGTAGTAGTTGAACAGCTGATAGTTGGTGCCCAGCTTGGCGTTGACCTTCTCCATGCACTTCTCCACCACGGCGGGCAGAGCCTCATAGTACTTGTTGCAGGCCTCGCGGTGCTGGAAGAAGATATCGCCGTTCTCGTGGCTGCCGCGCATATGGGGATGCTCGGGGTTCAGCGCATGCTTGCGGAACTCGGCCACAGCGTCCATGTCGCACATATCCTTCAGGTCGGCGTAATCCCAGACGGCGATCTTCTGGATCTCGTGGCTGGTGCGGAAGCCGTCAAAGAAGTTGATGAAGGGAACCTTGCCCTCCAGCGCGGCCAGATGGGCCACGGGGGACAGATCCATGACCTCCTGCACGTTGCCCTCGCACAGCATGGCAAAGCCGGTCTGGCGGCAGGCCATCACGTCGGAGTGGTCGCCGAAGATGTTCAGCGCGTGGGTGGAAACGGTACGGGCGGAAACATGGAACACGCAGGGCAGCTGCTCAGCCGCGATCTTGTACATGTTGGGGATCATCAGCAGCAGGCCCTGGGAGGCGGTGTAGGTGGTGGTCAGAGCGCCGGCGCCCAGAGAACCGTGCACAGCGCCGGCCGCACCGGCTTCGGACTGCATCTCCACGACCTTGACCTGCGTGCCGAAAATATTCTTCAGGCCGTTGGCGCTCCACTGGTCGACGAAGTCAGCCATGGGAGAAGACGGGGTGATGGGGTAGATGGCGGCTACCTCGGAAAACGCATAGCTTACATGCGCGGCAGCGTTATTGCCATCCATGGATTTCATTTTTCTTACCATTTATGAACCTCCTTCATACACTCTCCGCCCCTTTCGGGGCGAAATACTCAGCGTATCAGGATAATATCACAAAAAAACCACCCTGTAAACGGCATTTTTATGAAATTTTCGTAACAGGAAACTAAAAATGCGATTTTGCTGTTAAGAATTCTAACACCCCTTAACAGCGGAACTTATTTTGATAAAACTATTGTCCTTTTATATAAATGTGTGATAAAATAATACGGATATAGAAATTTGGCAGGAAAGGGGAGAGGCGTATGGTGACCACGGTGCGCTCTCTGGGGCTGACCGGCGTCAGCGGCTATGAGGTAACGGTGGAGTGCATGCTCTCCGGCGGGTTACCTGCCTTTGACGTGGTGGGTCTGCCGGACGCGGCGGTAAAGGAAGCGCGGGAGCGAGTGCGGGCTGCGGTGAAAAACTGCGGGGCCCAGTTCCCCGTCAGCCGCATCACGGTGAATCTGGCTCCGGCCCGTCTGCGGAAGGAGGGCACGGTGTACGACCTGCCCATCCTGCTGGGCATCATGGCTGCCTCCGGCGAGGTGCGAACACTGCCGCAGGACGCTGCCTTTCTGGGGGAGCTGAGCCTGACGGGGACGCTGCGTCCCGTCACCGGCGTGCTGCCCATGGCCATGTTTGCCGCCCGTCAGGGAGTGAAGCAGCTGTTCGTCCCCGCCGCCAACGCCGCCGAGGCTACGCTGGCCGACGGCGTTACCGTCTACGGCGTGGAGAATGTCAGCCAGCTGATGGCCCACCTGAAAGGGGAGAGCGCCATTCCGCCCACGCCCCGGTGGGAGCCCTCCGCGCCCCGTACCCCGCTGCCGGACTTTGCCGACGTGATGGGGCAGGAGAACGTGAAGCGGGCGCTGGAGATCGCCGCCGCCGGCGGCCATAACGTGCTGCTGATCGGCTCGCCCGGCTCCGGCAAGTCCATGCTGGCCCGCCGCCTGCCCTCCATATTGCCGGATATGACCCGGCCCGAGGCCCTGCAAACCACGGAAATTTACTCTGTGGCGGGCATGACCGACCCGGCCCACCCGCTGGTGGATACCCGGCCCTTCCGCAGCCCCCACTACACCGCGTCCCCGGTGTCCCTGTCCGGCGGCGGCAGCATTCCCCGTCCCGGCGAGATATCCCTTGCCCACAACGGCATCCTGTTTCTGGACGAGCTGCCGGAGTTTGATAAATCCGCGCTGGAGACGCTGCGCCAGCCCTTGGAGGACGGGCAGGTCACCATCACCCGGGCCACCGGTTCCCTGACGCTGCCCAGCCGCTTCATGCTGGTGTGCGCCATGAACCCCTGCCGCTGCGGCTGGTACGGCCACCCCTCCGGACGGTGCCGGTGTTCCGCCCAGCAGGTGGAGCAGTACATGCGTCGGGTGTCCGGCCCGCTGCTGGACCGCATCGATATGCATATCGAGGTGCCGTCGGTGGAGTACGAGGCCATGCGGCGCAAGGAGCAGCCGGAGACCTCGGCGGCGGTGCGGCAGCGTGTCAACGCCGCCCGCGAGGTGCAGAAGCGCCGCTTCGAGGGCACCGCCGTCACCTGCAACGCCTATATGACCCCCGCCATGATCGGCCAATATTGCCAGCTGGACGCGGCAGGGGAGAAGGTCATGCAGGGCGCGTTCGAGCGGCTGGGCCTCACCGGCCGCAGCCACGACCGCATTCTCCGCATGGCCCGCACCATCGCTGATCTGGACGGCGCAGAGAACATCCAAGTCCAGCATCTGGCGGAAGCCATCCAATACCGGAGCAGTAATTTGTTGAAGTGAGCATTCAAAGCCTCCCCTGTGTAAGGGGAGGTGTCACGGCGTAAGCCGTGACGGAGGGGTTGCCGGATAACGGACAATCCACCAGTCAGCCTTATGGCTGACAGCCCCCTTTACACAAGGGAGCCTTTGACACACCTATATAATGAAGGAGACACCCCATGCACGAGATCATTCTTTGCAAGCTGGGCGAGATCGTCCTGAAAGGACTGAACCGCCACAGCTTTGAGATGAAGCTGATGAGCAACATCCGCCGCCGCACCCAGCGGTACGGCAAGTTCAAAATCCACTCCCGCCAGTCCACCATCTATGTGGAGCCAGTGGAGGAGACCTGCGACCTGAACGCCGCCTACGACGCCTGCAAAAAGGTGTTCGGCATCATCGCCATTGCCCGGGCCGTGCCCTGTGCCAAGGAGAAGGAGGCCATCTTCGCCACCGCCAAAGAGTATCTCGGCCCGGCGCTGCTGGCCGCCAAGTCCTTCAAGGTGGAGAGCAAGCGCTCCGACAAGTCCTTCCCCATGGGCAGCATCCAGCTGAGCCAGTGGGTGGGCGGCGCGCTGCATGACGCCTTCCCCCACCTGACGGTGGACGTTCACACCCCGGAGCTGACGGTGTATCTGGAGGTGCGGGAGGACGCGGCCTATGTCCATGGCCCGGCGGAGGCCGCCGCAGGCGGCCTGCCCATCGGTATGGGCGGCCACGCGGTGAGCCTGCTGTCCGGCGGCATCGACAGTCCCGTGTCCAGCTACATGATCGCCAAGCGTGGTGTGCAGCTGGAGCTGCTGCACTTCGCTTCACCCCCCTATACCAGCGAGCAGGCCCGGGAAAAGGTCCTGCAGCTGGCCCAGGAGCTGACGGTCTGGTGCGGCCGCCTGACGGTGCACGTGGTGCCCTTTACGGAGATTCAGGAGGAGATCCGCCGCAAGTGCCCGGAGGATCACTTCACCCTCATCATGCGCCGGTTCATGATGCGGCTGGGCGACCGGCTGGCTCATGAGCTGGCCTGCAAGGCCATCGTCACCGGCGAAAGTCTGGGTCAGGTGGCCAGCCAGACCATTCAGGCGCTGGTGGTCAGCGACGACGTGGCTACCCTGCCGGTGCTGCGTCCCCTGATCGGCATGGACAAGGAGGAGATCGTCCGTATCGCCCGCCACGTGGGCACGTTTGATACCTCCATCCTGCCCTATGAGGACTGCTGCACCGTGTTCACCCCCCGCCACCCCAAGACCAAGCCCAATCTGGAGGAAGTCCGGGAGTACGAAGCCGCGCTGGATATCGACGCCCTGTGCGACAAGGCGCTGGCAGGCCGCGAGATGATCCGCCTGTACCCCAAGGCGTAAGGAGCGCACCATGAATAAGACATTGGAGCAGCAGGTCATCGCCGCGCTGAAAGCCCACGGCCTGACCCTTGCCACCGCCGAAAGCTGCACCGGCGGACTGACCGCCAAGCGCCTGACGGACGTACCCGGCGCGTCGGCGGTGTTTCTGGGCGGCGTGGTCAGCTATACCAACGGCGTCAAGGAGCGGGTGCTGGGCGTGCCCCATGGGACGCTGGAAGCCTACAGCGCCGTCTCTGATCCGACCGCCCGGGCTATGGCGGAGGGTGTCCGCACCCTGACCGGCGCGGATTTCGGCCTGTCCGTCACCGGTGTGGCCGGGCCGGACAGGGACGACGCCGGGCACGACGTGGGCACAGTGTACGTGGCTCTGTCCACCCGGAACGAGACTGCCGCGCAGCTGCTGCACCTCTCCGGCGACCGCAGCGCCATCCGCGCCGCCGCCGCAGACGAAATGCTCCGCATGCTGCTGGACTACTTAAATTAAAAGGAGATCATACCCATGGCAAAGAACAAGGTCTATTCCCAGATCAACCAATACGCCAACCGCGAGGAGGAGATCCGCAAGGCGAAGGGCAACCCCAACAAGAACAACCACGCCAAGAAGAAAAACAGCAACTACGGCGGTTACAGCACCAGCGCCGGAAGCTACATGGCCCAGAAGCTGGCCGAGCGCGGTAAGCAGCAGGAGCGGGTCAAGCTGCCCATGTGGCTGAACATCACGCTGATCGTCCTGTTCGCCGCCATCGCCGTCACGCTGATCCTACGCTTCACGGTGTATAAAGAGAACCAGCTGATGAACTACATTTCCTCGCTGCTGCTGGGCGTCACCTGCCTTGTGCTGTTCTATACCCGCCGCTTCAAGCACACCAAGAAGGACAGCACGTTCTATACGCTGGTCACCGTTCTGCTGACGGTAATGGGCATCGTCTACACCGCCATGGGCCTGATCGGCATCCTGACCATGTTCGGTATCATCTGAAAAATGCCGGATTTTTCCTTGCTTTTGGTGAAAATGCCATTGACAAACGGAGAAAAAGTGGTTATATTAACAGATATCTCATGGTAAACATGGCACAAACGCGATGAAGGGGACACGCAGCGCCACAGCCTGACGCAAAGAGAGCCGCCGTTTCGGTGCAAGGCGGACGCAGGCATGGCGCGGATATCACCCCGGAGCATCCGGCTGAAAGCATAAGTAGGCACGGACGGAAGCGGGCCGTTATCACCCCGCGCCCACGGATGGTGGGGCTGAGTGGCCGCCTTGCGCGGCAACGAGAGTGGTACCGCAGAGGACGTTTTATCGCGCCTTTGTCTCTTGACGAGACAAAGGCGCTTTTTATTTTTGCATACGAAAATTTTTCACATAGAAAAGGAGAAGCAACATGGAATACAAAAAAACGTTGAACATGCCCAAGAGCGGCTTTCCCATGCGGGCCGGTCTTCCCAAGCGCGAGCCGGACATGCTGAAGCACTGGGAGGAGATCGACCTCTATAACGAGCTGCTGAAGAAGAACGAGGGCAAGCCCCTGTTCTCCCTCCATGACGGCCCTCCGTTCTCCAACGGCGCGCTGCACATGGGTCACGCCCTGAACAAGTCCCTGAAGGACTTCATCACCCGCATGTACGCCATGCGGGGCTATTACACCCCCTATATCCCCGGCTGGGATAACCACGGCATGCCCATCGAGTCCGCCATCATCAAGCAGAACAAGCTGAACCACAAGGCCATGAGCGTGGCGGACTTCCGCACCGCCTGCCACGAGTTCGCCGACCACTATATCGACGTGCAGCGCGAGGGCTTCAAGCGTATGGGCGTTGTGGGCGACTGGGAGCATCCCTACAAGACCATGGATCCCGGCTTTGAGGCGCAGGAGGTTCGCGTGTTCGGCAAGATGTACCAGAACGGCCATATCTACAAGGGCCTGAAGCCCGTCTACTGGTGTCCGCACGACGAGACGGCGCTGGCGGAAGCCGAGATCGAGTATAAGGACGATCCCTGCACCACCGTCTATGTCAAGTTCCCCATGAACGACGATCTGGGCAAGATGGGCCATCTGGATCACAGCAAGCTGTTCTTCGTGATCTGGACGACCACCGTCTGGACGCTGCCCGGCAACCTTGCCATCGCCCTGCATCCGGACGAGAGCTATGTTGTCGTCAAGGCGCCCAACGGCGAAATGTATATCATGGCCGAGGCCCTGACCGATAAGGTCATGAAGATCGGCGGCTTCGACAGCTATGAGATCCTGGAGTCCCACCCCGGCTCCTTCTTCGAGAATATGCTGGCCCAGCATCCCTTCCTGCCCAAGACCTCCCGTCTGGTGCTGGCAGATTACGTCACCATGGACTCCGGTACCGGCTGCGTCCATACCGCGCCCGGCTTCGGCGCCGACGACTATCTGACCTGCAAGCGCTACGGCATGGACATGGTGGTGCCCGTGGACGATCAGGGCAAGCACACCGCTTACGCCGGTAAGTACGAGGGCATGACCACCGACGAATCCAACCCCGTCATCCTTCAGGACATGAAGGACAACGGCTCCCTCTTTGCCAGCGAGGATATCGTCCATAGCTATCCCCACTGCTGGCGCTGCAAGCAGCCCATCATCTTCCGCGCCACGCCCCAGTGGTTCTGCTCCGTGGATTCCTTCAAGGATGACGCCATCGCCGCCTGCGAGGATGTTCGCTGGGTGCCCGGCTGGGGCAAGGATCGCATGCGCTCCATGATTCTGGAGCGTACCGACTGGTGCATCAGCCGCCAGCGCCGCTGGGGTCTGCCCATCCCTGTGTTCTACTGCAAGGATTGCGGCAAGCCCGTCTGCACGCCGGAGAGCATCGAGGCCGTGGCGAACCTGTTCGAGAAGAAGGGCTCCAACGCCTGGTTCGACATGGAGGCCGAGGACATGCTGCCCAGCGGCTTCACCTGCCCCCACTGCGGCAAGTCTACCGGCTTCGACAAGGAGACCGACACGCTGGACGGCTGGTTCGACTCCGGCTCCACCCACTTCGCCGCCATGGAGCGGGATCAGGGCTTCTGGCCCGCCACCATGTATATCGAGGGTCTTGACCAGTATCGCGGCTGGTTCCAGTCCTCTCTGCTGGTGGCCGTCGGCGCGCTGGGCCGCGGCGCTCCCTTCAAGGAGTGCGTCACCCACGGCTGGACAGTGGACGGCGAGGGCAAGGCCATGCACAAGTCTCTGGGCAACGGCATGGATCCTGCCGAGATCTTCGACAAGTACGGCGCAGACCTGCTGCGTCTGTGGGCCGGCAGCGCCGACTATCACGTGGACGTCCGCTGCTCCGACGAGATCTTCAAGCAGCTGAGCCAGAACTACCTGAAGTTCCGCAACACCGCCAAGTTCTGCCTGGACAATCTGGTGGGCTTCGATGCCGACCATCTGGTGCAGCCCGCCGACATGCTGCCGCTGGACAAGTGGGCCGTCACCCGCCTGAACGACCTGATCGCCAAGGTGTTCGCCGCCTATGATAACTATGAGTTCCATGTGGTGTCCCACATGGTCAACGACTTCTGCGTGGTGGATCTCAGCTCCTTCTACTTCGATATCCTGAAGGATCGTCTGTACTGCGACGCCGCCGAGGGTTTGGAGCGCCGCAGCGCCCAGACCGCCCTGTTCCTGCTCCTGGACGCCATGACCCGCCTGTTCGCGCCCATCCTGGCCTTCACCTGCGATGAGATCTGGCTGGCTATGCCCCACCGCAGCAGCGATGATGCCCGTAACGTCCTGTTCAACGAGATGGTGCAGCCCTATACCGAGTACGCACTCTCTGAGGACGAGATGGCCAAGTGGAGCCGCATCGCCGCCCTGCGCAACGCCGTCAACGGCGAGCTGGAGCAGGCCCGTGCCGCCAAGACCATCGGCAAGAGCCTTGAGGCGGAGGTCGACCTGACCGTTCCCGCCGAGGACGCGTTCCTTGCCGAAATGGACGCCGCCATGCTGGCCGATCTGCTGATCGTCTCTCAGGTGCGCGTGGAGGTGGGCAGCGAGCTGACCGTGGCCGTCCGCCCCGCCAACGGCGCCAAGTGCCTGCGCTGCTGGAAGGTACTGCCCACCGTGGGCAGCGACGCCCAGCATCCCGAGCTGTGCCCGCGCTGCGCCGCCGTGGTGAAAAAATTCCCCGATCTGGCGTAACAAATGCAAAAAAGACGTCTGCCACAAGGCAGGCGTCTTTTTTGCAGATAAGAGTGAACAGTGAAAAGATGAGGTATGCCGGCAAAGGCGGCATAATTAGTGGGAATCCGTCTCCTGTCTTGTAAATGAGAAAAACGGATTGCCACGCCAGTGTGAGCACTGGCGTGGCAATGACAATGTAGGGGCGGCCCTTGCGGCCGCCCGCATGATAAAACCGCTGTTTCGGGCGACCGCAAGGGTCGCCCCTACGAAGCTCCGCCACACCTTTTCGCAGGGCGGGGCCAATGTGCCCCGCCGTTACGGTTTATCCCCGGCCCTCCTCTGCCGCATCTTCCGCCGCCTTTTTCCGTTCCGCCAGCGCCGCCAGCACCACCGTCGCCGCGATCACGCCCCACCGCAGTACTGCGAACCACCGTGCGGCGTTTGTGTACGCTGCGCTGATTGCCGGATCGCTGAAGATACCATTCTCCACATACGCCGCCAGCCGGGGCGTTACCACCAGCCAGCGGGGAATTTCGATCAGCAGCGATGCCGCCCAGCCTGCCAGCGCCCAGCGGAAGGCCACAGGCCCCAGCAGTTTTGCGCCATCACCGTGCCGCCGCAGGATGCGCCGTGCCAGAAAATACAGCACCGCCAGCAGCACCAGCATTTCGTCCCAGACCACATGCTCGACGACGTAGTTGAACAGCGTGAAGCCGCTCAGGTCTTTTACCGTGGCCGCCACCCTGTCATACACCGATTGTGAGGGGAAGCACTTCCCCAGCACCATAAACCCCAGTGCCGCCGCCAGCGGAAATAGCATCAAAAGCCGCGTTCGCAGCTCGTCCTTGCCGCACCGGCCCCAGCCGATCCATACCGCCGCCGCGGCTCCCGCCAGCAGCAGCCAAACCCAGACGTAAGGCCGGAACAGCACCGCCGCCAGCAGACACAGTGCCGCCACGGCGTAGCCGATGCGCCAGCGTAGGCCATATCGCTGGGCTAGGTACTGTTCCACCTGCCGTCCGCCGGTGCTTTGCCGCACCGCCTCGCCCGCCAGAATGTCGTCTGCCGTCACGCCGTACAGCTCCGCCAGCGCCGGCAGAATGGCGATATCGGGGAATCCCCCGCCGCTCTCCCATTTGCTGATGGTCTTGTTGGACACGCCCAGGCGGTCGGCCACCTCCTGCTGGGTCATCCCTGCGTCCTTTCGCAGCGCCGCCAGATAGCTGCCTGTTTTCATGGTATCCATGTGGTCACGCTCCTTTCGCTGTGACGCCAGTATGCCGTAAGACTGCTCCAACTGTCCACCCCGCGGATTCAGAAATCAGTCTGCGCAGCGTAGAGTTGCCATAATAAGCCCATTTTGCGGCGAAAGATGAACTTGCCTTGTGCGCTTGGGGCGCATACACCAAGGCCCCCTTGTGTAAAGGGGGCTGTCACCGAAGGTGACTGGGGGATTGTCCCAGCAACGGACAACCCCTCCGGCGCTTCGCAGCCACCTCCCCTTACACAGGGGAGGCTTTTTCGGCGGGTGTTTTCAATACTTCCACCCGCGTCCCGGCTCCATAAACTCCGCCACACGCTTGCGATAGCTGTCCATGGCGGCGTCCTCGAAGGCCAGCGCGTCGGACGCCGCGCCCATCTCCCGCAGCAGCCACTTGCACAGGGGTGGGTTCAAGATCAGCAGCGGCCCGATGAGATACGTGGCCATCAGTCCGCCCCGGCGGAAGCCCTCGCCGCTGTTTTCCTGACCGTCCCGGCCCACGCCCTTCACAGTGTCGAACAGCGCCTCGCCCATACCGTGGGAGTGGCCGAACAGGCTCTTGAAGCCTACAATGTCCATCTCCCCGAACTTGCCCACATAGTAGCTGTTGTGCCGCTGCATCATGTGGTACTCGGCGCGGGTGGGCAGCAGGCCCAGCCCCTCGATCCGGGGCGCGGCGTCGCTGTCAATGGCATCGCCCAGAATGTCCAGCGCGTTGCCGGTGGCCAGAAACAGCTGTCCCGCGTCGATCTTCTCCGCAATAGCGTCCCGATAGGGCCGCAGCGCGTCCGCTGCCAGCTGCAAGCCCTGCTCCGTGGTGGAGCCCATAAACACCAGCGTCACGTCCCCGTCCAGAAAGGCGGGCCGGGACTTCAGGTCGGTCTCCACGATCTCCAGCTCCGGGCAGCACCGCTTCAGATAGTAGATGTTCTGCAAGTCACCGTAGAGGTTGCACACCTCCGGGAATAGAATTTCCGCTCTCATTGTGCCTGTCCTCCCTTCGCCAGCAGCTTTTCCTTCAGCTTCGCCTTCACCCGGAAGGCCAGCGGCGTGCCGTCCACGCCGTACAGAATATACACGTCGTCGCCGGGCGTCAAATACAGCTTGTCCAGCGCCTTGAATTCGTCGTCCTCCAGAAAGATCTTCTCCTCCGGAATGCCCGCCAGCAGCAGCCGCAGCTTATAGTCCCGGGCTCTCGGCCCGGCGCACACCAGCTGCACAATGTCGTCGTGGTTCAAAAATTCAAAGTCCGTGTCGTACATCCAACTGGGATTCTCCGACCAGTTTTTGGACACGCCCATGCAGTTCATCATCACCAGCAGCTCCTTGCGGCCCGGCTTGGACTGGATATAGTCAAAGTTCCGGCTGCACGCCAGCGCGTTCTTGTCCTTGGACATCTGCATGATGACGTTGACGCCGCCGATCCTCTCCTCGGATAGACGGCTCTCCAGAATTTTTGTCCCGGCGAACCGCTTCCGGATGGTCTCATGGCGCAGTCCCAGCTGGCGCAGTGCCGCGATGACCGCCATCATATTGTAAATGTTGAACAGGCTGTCGGTAATGAGGTCGTAGGGATAGGCTACGCCATCCTTCTCCCGCACCGCCATGGTGCGCGCCTGCAAGTCCACCCGCTCCGCCAGATAGTCCGCCTCGGGGGAGTGGAAGCCGCAGCTTTCGCACACCGCGTGGCCAATGTGGTGATACCGCCGGTACTCATACCGCAGCTTGCCCGCGCACTTGGGGCAGATGCGCATGTCGTTCAGCAGGTTCACGCAGTCCGTCACGTCGCCCGGCATCCGCCCGATGCCGAAATAGCACCGCTCGTTCCCCTCCGCCACGCCGCAGGAGATGAGGTCGTCGGCATTCAGGATCAGCTTGCTCTCTTTCGGCAAATTCCGGCTGAGAATGCCCGCAATGTACCCCGGATGGGCGTTGCGCATGATGGAATCCCGGAACAGATTGGTGATCAGGATATAGTTGGGCCGCACATAGGGATAGATCTTCGGTGCCGACCGCTCGTCGATCTCCAGCACTGCCATGTCGCAGTTCTTCACCCGGCCCAGCATGTCGCAGTTGCGGATGAAAGCCGTGGACACGCCGGAGGAGATGTTGCTGCCCGCCCGGTTGCTGAGGACGCGGTGGCCCTCCGCCTCCAGAATGTCCACCAGCATATTGCTGACGGTGGTCTTGCCGTTGGTGCCGGTGACGGCCACCATTAGGTGCGGCTTGCCCACATATTTCAAAAAGTCAGGGCACACCTTCACCGCCAGCGAGCCGGGGAAGTCCGTGCCGTTGTGATGGGTGATCTTCAGCGCCGGAATGGACAGCTTGCCCAGCCACAGCGCCAGCAAAAACCGCAGCTTACCCATTGTATCATTCCTCCATGGCGATGGCGCGGCAGGAGCAGCCATCAGAATTTTCAAATTTCAGCGGCAGCGTCACAAAGGTGAACCGCCGTCCGATCAAAGCGTCCAGCCCCGTCAGATTCTCCGTGTTGACGAAGTCCGCACCCAGCAGCGCGATGTGGTTGGGGAAGTCCACGCTGTCACAGGGATCCAGCGAAATGGAATCCTCTCCCACGCCCTTCAGGGGCAGCGTGGCCAGATACGCCGCCGCGTCAGCCGTCAGACAGGGGAAGCCCTCGTAGTAATCGGGGCTGCCCCACTTTTTATCCCATCCGGTGCAGAACAGCACGAAGTCCACGCCGTCCAGATCATAGCTTTGCAGCAAGGGAAGGGAGATGCTCTCCCGTTCCCGGCAGTCCACCACCACCGCTGTCCCGGCAAATTTTTCGCCCGGATAGCTGTCCAGCGCCGCGCCGTCCAACAGCATGTGGGCCGGCGCGTCCATGTGGGTGCCGGTGTGGGAGAACATGTGCAGCAGCGTCTCCCGATACCCCACCGCTTCGATGGTGCAGGCGGTGGTCAGCTTCGGCTGCTCCGTGCCGGGATACACCGGCATGTCGTTTTGTATGGTGTGGGTCAGATCGTATACCTTCATCACTTCACCCTCCTTATTTGCCCAGATAGATCATCAGCGCCGCCATATCGGCGGGGGATACGCCGGAGATACGCCCTGCCTGTCCCAGACTCCGGGGCCGGATGGCGCTGAGCTTTTCCCGTGCCTCCAACCGCAAGCCCTGAATGTGGTCGTAGTCCAAATCCTCCGGCAGCAGCCGCTGCTCCAGCCGCTCGAACTCCGCCACCTGGTTCTGCTGCCGCTGGATGTAGCCCTCGTACTTCACGGTGATCTCCACCTGCTCCACCACGTCCGCCGCCAGTTCCTGTGGCGCGGGATCGAAGGGTCGCAGGTCATCATAGCTGATCTGCGGCCGCCGCAACAGGTCGATGAGACGGCACCCGTCGTTGACGGGGGTAGTGCCCCGCTCCATCAGCAGGGCGTTCAGCGCCTCGCTGCCGGGAATGCCCGTGTGCTCCAGCCGCCTGATCTCCTGTGCCACAGCGGCGTATTTTGCTTCCACCGCCGCCAGACGATCCTCGTTGACCAGGCCGATCCGGTGGCCGATGGCCGTCAGGCGCTGGTCGGCGTTGTCCTGCCGCAGCACCAGCCGGTACTCCGAGCGGCTGGTCATCATCCGGTACGGCTCCTCCGTACCCTTTGTCACCAGATCGTCGATGAGGGTGCCGATGTAGCTCTCGCTGCGTTTTAAGACCAACGGCTCACGGCCCAGCAGCGCCAGCGCCGCGTTGACGCCTGCCGCGAAGCCTTGCGCCGCCGCCTCCTCGTAGCCCGAGGAGCCGTTGAACTGCCCCGCGCCGTACAGTCCCGCCACCGCCTTCGTCTCCAGCGTGGGCTTCAGCGCCAGCGGGTCGATGCAGTCGTACTCGATGGCGTAGGCGGGCCGGGTCATCACCGCGTGCTCCAAGCCGGACACGGTGTGCAGCATCTGAATTTGAATTTCCTCCGGCAGGGAGGAGGAGAACCCCTGAATGTACAGCTCCTCCGTGTCCAGCCCCATGGGCTCGATGAACAGCTGGTGCCGGGGCTTGTCGGCAAACCGCACCACCTTCGTCTCAATGGACGGGCAGTACCGGGGGCCGATCCCCTCAATGACGCCGCTGTAAATGGGGCTGCGATCCAGATTCTCCCGGATGATCCGATGGGTTTCCTCGTTGGTGTAGGTGAGGTAGCATACCGCCCGGTTCTCCGGCGGTGTTTCCGTCTCGAAGCTGAAGGGCAGGGGAGAGGGGTCACCCTCCTGAAGCTCCATTTTGCTGAAATCCACCGTCCGTGCGTTGACCCGCGGCGGCGTTCCGGTCTTGAACCGCCGCAGCGGCAGACCCAGCGCCAGCAGCCGCTCCGTCAGCGCCGTGGCGGCGTGCATGCCGTCGGGGCCGCTCTCCTCAATGCACTCGCCGATGATGGTGCGCCCGTGGAGATAGGTGCCCGAGCAGATCACGGCGGCCTTCACCTGAAACACCGCGCCTGTCCGCAGCACCACCTGTGCTACCCGGCCGTTCTCCGTCCGAATATCCACCACCTCGCCCTGCCGCACCGTCAGGTGGGACTGGCGCTCCAGCGTGTGCTTCATCACCTTCTGGTATTCCCGGCGGTCGGCCTGTGCCCGCAGGGACCATACGGCGGGGCCTTTGCCCCGGTTCAGCATCCGGTACTGGATGCAGGCTCTGTCCGCTGCCTTGGCCATTTCGCCGCCAAGGGCGTCCAGCTCCCGCACCAGATGACCCTTTCCCGTGCCGCCGATGGCCGGGTTGCAGGGCATGTTGCCCACCGCGTCCAGATTGATGGTAAAGCACACCGTCTCCAGTCCCAGCCGTGCCGCCGCCAGCGCCGCCTCGATGCCGGCGTGCCCTGCGCCGATGACGGCAATATCAAATTGTCCCGCAATAAACTCTTTCATACGCGTCCCCCGCGTCAAACTAAAATTCAATCCTATATTATAATGTATCTCTCTCGAAAGTGCAATAGGTACTGTGCAACATGCTAAAAACAAACAGAAGAAAACTGTGAAATATATCTAAATTGAAGCTTGCAAAATAAAACCCCAAAGCATATAATACAAGTGTAAAATGCGAATAGGAAAGGAGCGTGATATGTACGATGCTGAACAAGTTCATCACGGGTGATCTGGACGACATGATCTTCGCGGATTGCGATTGGCAGCCCAGCGAGCGGTAAGATCCCCCACTTACGAAGGAACCACGACACATCGGTGCCGTGGCGATTTGCTTTTTATGGAGGAATTTTCTCCGTTGAAAATACAATATCCGACAAAAACCGACCGTTTTCTACAGGAGGATCGGCCGGTTTTTGCTCTTTACGGCGGCGTGTCGTAAAGAGACAGTAAAAAACAGCCTCTTAACAATATTTTAACACCACATCAACAAAATTCTGTGATACAATACAAAGTAATTGCAGTGTCCGGCACGGGGAGGGCGATACATGAAAAAATGGAAGATCCCATGGCCAGGGCAATGGACAAAAAAGCGAAAGCTGTTTCACCACTCTTTACTGTATTCTGGCAAGGATTTCATCGTGTCCGCGGCGCTGTTCTTTTTGACGGTGCTGCTGTGCCTGCTGCTGCGGTCGGTCGACCCCCACAGCGACACCAGCTATGTGGCCGTCCTCTTCTTTCTGGACGTGTTCCTGACGGCGCTGCTGACGGACGGCTATCTTTTCAGTATCCTCATCGCCGTCACCGGCGTGCTGTGCGTGGACTATGTGTTCACCGAGCCCTACTGGGAGATCAGCTTCACGCTGGCGGGATTTCCGCTGACGTTTATCGTCATGATGTTCATTTCGGTGGTCACCGGCATGCTGACCAGCCGCGCCAAGCAGGTGGAAAGTCTTAAGCGCGAGGCGGAGCGGGAGCGTATCCACTCCAATCTGCTGCGGGCGGTGTCCCATGACATCCGCACGCCGCTGACCGGCATCGTGGGCGCCACCGACGTGCTGCTGGATCAGGAAAACGCCCTGACGCCGGAGCAGCGCCACCAGCTGCTCTCCTCCGCCAACGAGGATGCCCGCTGGCTGATCCGCATTGTGGAGAACCTGCTGTCCATCACCCGCATCGGCGCACAGGGCGACGCCAAGGTGACCAAGACGCAGGCGGTGGCCGAGGAGGTCATCGAGGGCGCGGTGGCGAAGTTTACCAGCCGTGGCGGCAAGCTTCCGGTGTGTGTCCATCTGCCCCAGGAGGTGCTGCTGGTGCCCATGGACGAGTTGCTGATCGAGCAGGTGCTGCTGAACCTGCTGGAAAACGCCGCCATCCATGCCGAGGGCGCCACCGAGGTGGACGTGACCCTGGAGCGAAAGGGCGATGTGGCCCGTATCACCGTGGAGGACAACGGCGTGGGTATCGCCCACGATAAGCTGAACAATCTCTTTGACAGCTCCGCCCACCAGAGCCAGCAGGGCGACCGCAAGCGGAACATGGGCATTGGCCTTTCCGTGTGCAAGACCGTGGTACAGGCTCACGACGGCATCATTTACGGCGAAAACGTCTCCCGCCACGGCGGGGCGCGGTTTGTGATCGAATTACCTATGGAGGAGGAAGACCATGAAGATTAAAGACAAAGTACTGATCGTAGAGGATGAGCAGAGCATCAGCAATTTCATCTCCATGATCCTGACAGCCAACGGCTATGATACCATCGTCGTCCGCAGCGGAGAGGAGGCGCTGACCATGATCTCCTCCCATTGTCCGGATCTGATCGTGCTGGATCTGGGTCTGCCGGATATGGACGGCATCGAAGTGCTGAAATCCGTCCGCAAATGGTCCAGCCTGCCGGTGGTGGTGGTCTCCGCCCGCCATCACGAGCATGACAAGGTAGAGGCGCTGGACTACGGCGCGGACGACTATATCTCCAAGCCCTTCGGCACCTCCGAGCTGCTGGCCCGGATCCGTACCGCCATCCGCCACACCCGCACTACCCTGTCCGATCCCCAGATCGCCCAGTCCGGCAAGTTCACCACCGGCGACCTGACCATTGATTACGACAAGCATCAGGTGCTGATGAACGGCGAGAATGCCAAGCTCACCGTCAACGAGTATAAGATCGTGGCCCTGCTGGGCAAGTACGCCGGAAAGGTGCTGACCTACGACTTCATCATCCGCGAGCTGTGGGGCCCCAAGGCCAAGACCGACAACCAGATCCTTCGCGTCAACATGGCCAACATCCGCCGCAAGATCGAAAAGGATCCCAGCCATCCCGAATATCTCTTTACCGAGGTAGGCGTGGGTTACCGCATGCGTGAGGGCGATTGAGACCGAAAAAATCTCCTTTCGCGAAACTTACATATTTTGGATAAAAGACCTCCGCTTCCTGCGGAGGTCTTTTTGTGATTTCGTTCACAAATAACGGATTATTTATAAGGGGAGGATAAAGGAAAAATCCCACTTCGCAAGGGCTGTGTTAAGAACAGCTCTGCCTTATTTACAGCCGCTTCCAGAAATAGTAAACTCACAGTACACCGTATTTTTCCCCGGACGGTAACTAAGTATTAAGGAGAGAAAACAATGGAAGAAAGAAAAGGCTTTGGATCCAATTTTGGATTCCTGATGGCTGCTGTCGGTTCGGCGGTCGGCCTGGGCAACATCTGGGGCTTCCCCAATAAGATGGGTGCATGCGGCGGCTTCACGTTCCTTCTGATCTACCTGGTCCTGGCTGTCTGCTGCGGCTTCATCGTCATGGTGGGCGAGCTGGCTCTGGGCCGTAAGACCGGTCACGGTGCTGTCGGCGCCTACAAGGTGCTCAGCAAGAAGTTCAGCTGGATGGGCTGGCTGGGCATCCTGTCCGCGTTCTTCATCCTGTTCTTCTACTGCGCGCTGGGCGGCTACTGCATCAAGTACACCGTCCTGAACGTGGGCGATCTGTTCAACGCTGGCTTCGGCTCTGCCGGCCGCACCGGTGCCGAGATCTTTACCGACTTCATGGCCAGCCCCACTGAAGCTATCATTTATGGCCTGATTTTCGTGGCTCTGACCATGATCATCGTTATGGGCGGTATCGGCGGCGGTATCGAGAAGGTCTGCTCCGTTGGTATGCCCGCTCTGTTTGTGGCCCTGCTGATCTGCATCATCCGCGCCTGCACCCTGCCCGATGCTGTGAACGGCCTGAAGTACATGTTCGTTCCCGGCTGGGCTGTTGCCAACGGTGTTATTGAAAAAGCACCTAGCTTCTTTGAAGTCCTTTCCACTGCCGGTGGTCAGATGTTCTTCTCCCTGTCTCTGGGCATGGGCGCCATGATCACCTACGGCTCCTACCTGGATAAGAAGGAGAATCTGGAAAAGAACGCTATCCTCATCGTGGTCATGGATACCTTGGTGGCCCTGATGGCCGGCCTGTGCGTCATTCCCGGCCGCTTCGCTCTGGATCCCGAGGGCGCTCTGGGCGGCCCGTCCCTGCTGTTCATCACCATGCAGAACGTGTTCCACAAGATGAGCGCTGTGGGCCCCATCTTCGGTATCCTGTTCTATCTGCTGGTGGTCTTCGCCGCTATCTCCTCCTCCATCTCCCTGCTGGAGGTCATCGTGGCCCACTTCGTGGATAAGGCCCGTGCCGAGGGCAAGGGTGACAAGCGCAAGAGCTACACCCTGATCGCCGCTGCCGCTGTCGGTCTGGGCTGCATCCTGGTCTGCGCCGACTGCCTGGGCACCGCCGGTATCGCACCGGCAGACCTGCTGGGCATCGAGAATCCCCAGACCTGGGCCGCCGACTGGCTGGACTTCTGGGATATGCTGTCTGAGGGCGTCATGATGCCTCTGGGTGCGCTGCTGATGTCCCTGATGATCGGCTGGGAGATCGGTCCCGAGGTCGTCAAGGAAGAGGCGGAGCAGCAGGGCAACAAGCTGGTCAGCTATGGCTTCTTCAAGATCTGCGTCAAGGTCATCACCCCGCTGTGCATGCTGCTGATCCTGTACGGCCAGCTCCAGTCCTTCTTCAACTTCTAAAAAAATTCTGGAAGCCTGAGAAAAATTTTATATCCCAAAAGACGCCGGAGCGCTTGCTCCGGCGCCTTTTTTTGCGTCTTTTCCGCCTCCAGACGGGTAAAACGGTCTCTTTTTCATAAGAATGTGAACAATTTGTGAAATCAGTCAAACTTCTCACTAAAAACTTGTTAAAAGAACTGAAAAAACGTCAAGAACTTGACAATGATGTTAAGAGCCTATAAAATAAGAACACCATAAATCATGAGGAGGTAAATCTCATAATGGAAAAGAAAAGCACCAAGATTGCGTATTTCGTAGCGCTGGGTGTCTTTATCGTGCTGCTGGTGATTCTCGGCGTCATGTTTAAGGATGCTCCGCTGCCCACGCTGGAAGTTGATGGCGAAATGATCGAGGCCACCACTCCCTTCGCAGGCACCTTCTGGTCTCTGCTGCCCCCCATCGTGGCCATCGTGCTGGCCCTGATCTCCAAGGAAGTGTATTCTTCCCTGTTCCTGGGCTGCCTGGTGGGCGCGCTGCTGGTCAGCAACTTCCACCCCTGGGAGACCGTTGTCCAGCTGGTCGAGGGTGACAACGGTATCGTCACCACCGTTTCCGACGCTGGCAACATCGCCATCATCGTGTTCCTGGTTGTCCTGGGCATCATGGTGGACCTGATGAACAAGACCGGCGGCTCCGAGGCTTTCGGCCGCTGGGCGACCAAGACCGTTAAGACCCGCGCCGGTGCGCAGCTGATGACCATGCTGCTGGGCGTGCTGATCTTCATCGACGACTATTTCAACTGCCTGACCGTCGGCGCTGTGATGCGTCCCGTCACCGAGTCCCATCACATCTCCCGCGCGAAGCTGGCGTATGTCATTGACTCCACCGCCGCTCCCGTCTGCATGATCGCTCCCGTGTCCTCCTGGGCCGCCGCTGTGTCCGGTTACGTTAACTCCGACTCCGTCAGCGGTATCCAGATGTTCATCCGTCAGATCCCCTGGAACTACTACTGCCTGCTGACCCTGCTGATGATCGTGGTCATCTCCCTGCTGAACATCGACTTCGGCTCCATGCTGACCCACGAGTACAACGCTCAGGTCAAGGGCGACCTGTTCACCACCCCCGAGCGTCCCTTCGCCGGCGCTGACGATTACGAGACCGGCTCCAAGGGCAAGTCCTCCGTTCTGGATCTGCTGCTGCCCGTTATCGTGCTGATCGCTACCTGCATCATCGGCCTGATCTACACCGGTGGTTACTTTGATAAAGAGAGCGGCAACTACCACGCCTTTATGGGCGCCTTCTCCGACGCCTCCTCCGGCGCCGGTCTGGCCATCGGCTCCATGATCGCTCTGGTGTTCACCTTCGTGTACTTCTGGCTGCGTGGCTCCATCGGCTTCGAGAAGTCCTTCGAGTCCGTTCCCAACGGCTTCATCCAGATGATCTCCCCCATCCTGATCCTGACCTTCGCTTGGACCCTGTGCGGTCTGACCCGTTACGGCATGTACTCCGCCAACTTCGTCGTCAACGCCATGTCGGGCGCTGGTGAGCTGGCCAAGTTCCTGCCTGCCGTGATCTTCATCATCGGCGCTGCCATCGGTTTCGCCACCGGTACCTCCTGGGGCACCATCGGCATCATGGCTCCCATTGTTGTTCAGGTCTTTGACTTCAACACCCAGCCCATCCTGTGCACCATCGGTCTGGCTGCTGCCTGCTCCGGCGGCGTTATGGGCGACCACTGCTCCCCCATCTCTGATACCACCATCATGGCTTCCGCTGGTGCTCACTGCTACCACCTGAACCATGTGTTCACCCAGATCCCCTACGCTCTGACCGTCGCTGGCGTCGCATTTGTCAGCTTCATCCTGGCCGGCCTGATCCAGAACGTGGTGATCTGCCTGATCATCGCCTGCGTCCTGATGGTCGCTACCCTGCTGGTCATCAAGGCTATCGTCAGCAAGAAGCACGCTGGCATCTTCCAGGAAATGGCCGAGGCCAACAAGGTTCTGGCCAACCAGCAGTAAGCGAAACCTGTTAACAGAAAAAAGAAAGCCCCACCGGGGCTTTCTTTTTTTGCATCCAACTCACAAAATTGTCGAATTACGCGCCATACGCAAAGAAGTTAACGATAGCAAACATTCCTTAAACAGAAAAAGATCGTTAAAGACCTGTCAAAAAAATAGAGAACACGATAAGAGGCTGTAAATACACGCCAAAAATTGGAGAAAAGGGAGAAAGTCGAGTTCATAATTTGTTAAAATCTACCCAATCGTGCGTTCGTTGAAATATTGACAATCTGTTAAAAACAGGCTAAGATGGGGGCACCATAAATCATGAGGAGGTAAATCTCAACAATGGAAAAGAAAAGCACCAAGATTGCGTATTTCGTAGCGCTGGGTGTCTTTATCGTGCTGCTGGTGATTCTCGGCGTCATGTTTAAGGATGCTCCGCTGCCCACGCTGGAAGTTGATGGCGAAATGATCGAGGCCACCACTCCCTTCGCAGGCACCTTCTGGTCTCTGCTGCCCCCCATCGTGGCCATCGTGCTGGCCCTGATCTCCAAGGAAGTGTATTCTTCCCTGTTCCTGGGCTGCCTGGTGGGCGCGCTGCTGGTCAGCAACTTCCACCCCTGGGAGACCGTTGTCCAGTTGGTCGAGGGTGACAACGGTATCGTCACCACCGTTTCCGACGCTGGCAACATCGCCATCATCGTGTTCCTGGTTGTCCTGGGCATCATGGTGGACCTGATGAACAAGACCGGCGGCTCCGAGGCGTTCGGCCGTTGGGCCAAGAAGGCCGTTAAGACCCGCGCCGGTGCGCAGCTGATGACCATGCTGCTGGGCGTGCTGATCTTCATTGACGACTATTTCAACTGCCTGACCGTGGGCGCTGTGATGCGTCCCGTCACCGAGAGTCATCACATCTCCCGCGCCAAGCTGGCTTACGTCATTGACGCTACCGCCGCTCCCGTCTGCATGATCGCGCCCGTGTCCTCCTGGGCCGCTGCTGTGTCCGGTTACGTTAACTCCGACTCCGTCAGCGGTATCGAGATGTTCATCAAGCAGATCCCCTGGAACTACTACTGCCTGCTGACCCTGCTGATGATCGTGGTCATCTCCCTGCTGAACATCGACTTCGGCTCCATGCTGACCCACGAGTACAACGCTCAGGTCAAGGGCGACCTGTTCACCACACCCGAGCGTCCCTTCGAGGGTGCTGACGATTACGAGACCGGCTCCAAGGGCAAGTCCTCCGTTCTGGATCTGCTGCTGCCCGTTATCGTGCTGATCGCCACCTGCATTGTCGGCCTGATCTACACCGGCGGCTACTATGAGGACGGGAACGAGTACTTCCATGACTTCATGGGTGCGTTCTCCAACGCTTCCTCCGGCGCCGGTCTGGCTATCGGCTCCATGATCGCGCTGGTGTTCACCTTCATCTACTTCTGGCTGCGCGGCTCCATCGGCTTCGAGAAGTCCTTCGAGTCCGTCCCCAACGGCTTCATCCAGATGATCTCCCCCATCCTGATCCTGACCTTCGCGTGGACCCTGTGCGGCCTGACCCGTTACGGCATGTACTCCGCCAACTTCGTGGTCAACGCCATGGCTGGCGCCGGCGATCTGGCCAAGTTCCTGCCCGCCGTGATCTTTATCATCGGTGCCGCTATCGGCTTTGCCACCGGTACCTCCTGGGGTACCATCGGCATCATGGCCCCCATTGTTGTTCAGGTCTTTGACTACAACACCCAGCCCATCCTGTGCACCATTGGTCTGGCTGCTGCCTGCTCCGGCGGCGTTATGGGCGACCACTGCTCCCCCATCTCCGATACCACCATCATGGCCTCTGCCGGTGCTCACTGCTTCCACCTGAACCACGTGTTCACCCAGCTGCCCTACGCTCTGACCGTCGCCGGTGTTGCTTTCGTCAGCTTCATTCTGGCTGGCCTGATCCAGAACGTGATCATCTGCCTGATCATCGCCTGCGCTCTGATGGTCGCGACTCTGCTGGTCATCAAGGTCATCGTCGCCAAGAAGCACGCTGGCATCTTCCAGGAAATGGCCGAGGCCAACAAGGCTCTGGCTGCCCAGAAGTAAGCCGGTACCTGCTATCACATGGTAAAAAAGAAAGCCCCATCGGGGCTTTCTTTTTTTGCCCCTTTGCGGAGGAAAAGGATGCGCAAAATGCCGAATTAACGAAAAAATAGAAATATGAAAAGAAAACGTGTAGCAGCTGCCTACGAAAAATGACGAAAAACGGCCAGAAAATCACGTTAAGAAACCGGGAAAATAAGTTACATAAATTAACAAAATCGTTATAAAACAAATGAAAAGAAATGCTAAAAAGTGATAAAACGACGCAAAAACGCATTAAAATTGGAGAAAAGGGAGAAAGTGCGGTTCATAATTTGTTCAAAATTACCCACCCTTGTGATTTCTGAAATATTGACAACCGTCATAAAACAGGTTAAGATGGAAAGCACCATAAATCATGAGGAGGTAAATCTCATAATGGAAAAGAAAAGCACAAAGATAGTGTATTTCGTTGCGCTGGGTGTCTTTATCGTGCTGCTGGTCATTCTCGGCATCGCGTATAAGGGCGCACCTCTGCCCACACTGGAAGTGGACGGCGAGATGATCGAGACCACCACTCCCTTCGCCGGTACCTTCTGGTCCCTGCTGCCCCCCATCGTTGCCATCGTGCTGGCCCTGATCTCTAAGGAAGTGTATTCCTCTCTGTTCCTGGGCTGCCTGGTGGGTGCGCTGCTGGTCAGCAACTTCCACCCCTGGGAGACTGTTGTTCAGCTGGTCGAGGGTGACAACGGCATCGTCACCACTGTGGCTGACGGCGGCAACATTGCCATTGTGATGTTCCTGGTCATTCTGGGCATCATGGTGGACCTGATGAACAAGGCCGGCGGCTCCGAGGCGTTCGGCCGTTGGGCCAAGAAGGCCGTTAAGTCCCGCGCCGGCGCGCAGCTGATGACCATGCTGCTGGGCGTGCTGATCTTCATTGACGACTATTTCAACTGCCTGACCGTGGGCGCTGTGATGCGTCCCGTCACCGAGTCCCATCACATCTCCCGCGCGAAGCTGGCCTACGTCATCGACGCTACCGCCGCTCCCGTCTGCATGATCGCTCCCGTGTCCTCCTGGGCCGCCGCTGTGTCCGGCTACGTCAATTCCGAGTCCGTCAGCGGTATTGAAATGTTCATCAAGCAGATCCCCTGGAACTACTACTGCCTGCTGACCCTGCTGATGATCGTGGTTATCTCCCTGCTGAACATCGACTACGGCCCCATGCTGACCCACGAGTACAACGCTCAGGTCAAGGGCGACCTGTTCACCACGCCCGAGCGTCCCTTCGAGGGTGCTGACGATTACGAAGTCGGCTCCAAGGGCAAGTCCTCCGTTCTGGACCTGCTGCTGCCCGTTATCGTGCTGATCATCACCTGCATCGTCGGCCTGATCTACACCGGCGGCTACTATGATACCGAGAGCGGCAACTACCACGCTTTCATGAATGCCTTCTCCGATGCGTCCTCCGGCCAGGGCTTGGCCATCGGCTCCATGATCGCGCTGGTGTTCACCTTTGTGTACTTCTGGCTGCGGGGCTCCATCGGCTTTGAGAAGTCCTTCGAGTGCGTGCCTCAGGGCTTTATCCAGATGATCGCGCCTATCCTGATCCTGACCTTCGCGTGGACCCTGTGCGGCCTGACCCGTTTCGGCATGTACTCCGCCAATTTCGTTACCAACGCCATGGCCGGTGCCGGCGGGCTGAAGATCTACCTGCCTGCCGTGATCTTCATTATCGGCTGCGCCATCGGCTTCGCCACCGGCACCTCCTGGGGCACCATCGGCATCATGGCCCCCATCGTTGTCTCTGTGTTCAACTATGATGTGGAGCCCATCCTGTGCACCATCGGTCTGGCTGCTGCCTGCTCCGGCGGCGTTATGGGCGACCACTGCTCCCCCATCTCCGATACCACCATCATGGCTTCTGCCGGTGCCCACTGCTTCCACCTGAACCATGTGTTCACCCAGATGCCCTATGCCCTGACCGTTTCCGGTGTGGCCTTCGTCAGCTTCATTCTGGCGGGTCTGATCCAGAACGTGGTCATTAACCTGATCCTCGCCTGCGTCCTGATGGTCGGCACTCTGCTGGTCATCAAGGTCATCGTCGCCAAGAAGCACGCCGGTATCTTCGAGGAAATGGCCGAGGCCAACAAGGCGCTGGCCCACCAGAAGTAAGCGGATTTCTCAAGCATATTGATACTTCCAATAAAAAAATCACCGCAGGCACAAAGCCTGCGGTGATTTTTTCAGCCTGTCAAAGAACGCCAGTTCTCGTTATGCGAGAGCTGGCGTTTTAGTCGTATCAAAGAAGAAATAGGGCAGAAAAACAAAGAAATCAGAGCGGCTCCACTTCCAGAGGGCCAGTTTTTTGAGATTCATAGCAGCATATTTAAGCCTCACCCATGCTGAGACACGGGCCAGGCCTCGGTGGTGTGTATAGCGCATGGCATGTTTTTCTTTTGCATCCGCAAAAACACGCTCAATGGTTTG
>CDZG01032279.1_pt1 | contig 36317 bp, 26 predicted proteins | sample 557741 | NCBI WGS metagenome assembly CDZG01 (sample SAMEA3182086, study PRJEB8094) | gut metagenome | biome: human; feature: gut; material: Stool; isolation source: human stools | place: Canada | collected 2013-01-21
ATATCTTTAGATCCATAATTTAAAGAAAGTAGGACGCTTAGAAACATTGAAATAACTGGAAAACCAAGGTGCTTATCGTTCTTTATATAACATTATAAAGAGAAAAAATATCCGCATTTGACCCAGATTATCCTGTAGTTCGGAAAATACTGTATTTCCTGTATACTCAAAAGGTATGCCATTATTGGCATAACAACAATGTAAAGGAGTATTGCAATGGAATTGCACAAAACACCAGAAAGGACAAAATCTGGGTTCGTTCTTTTGGATCAAAACATGAGGTTGGTCAAGCCTGTCAATGAATATTTAGACTTCCAAGCTCTTCGGGGACGGGCGGAGAATACTCTTCTGGCCTACGGTAAGGACTTAAAGACATTCTTTGAGTTCTTGGAACAGCGGAAACTACAATATGACCAAGTAACTGCAAATATGATCCGGGACTATGTAGAGTATCTTCGCGCTCCCGATGTGAATACAGTTTATTTATTTGTGGAAAGCAAGCGCAGCCCTGCCACAATTAACAGAATGATCAGCACATTACACGGTTTCTATGGTTACCATGTCTCCATGTATGGCATCGTTAATCCGGTTATTACGGAGGATATCAATAGTCCAAATGGTATCTTTCGGGGTATCCTCTACCACACACGAAAGAGCAATTATACAAGGCAATCTGTTTTCAAGGTTAAGGAAAGCGAATATCGGATACACCTTTTTACCACTACAGAAATGAGGCAAATGCACGACGTGCTGCCAACAGCAAGAGATAAACTGCTGTTCAAGTTTCTGCTTCAAAGCGGTGCAAGGATCAGCGAAGCATTGTCGCTAAGAATTGAGGATATCCCAGTGCCCGATATATCAAGCGACATTAGTGTGCTTCGCCATGTAAAATCAAAGGGAAGGTATCGGGATATCTATATTCCTACAGAATTGCTTATTGATTTGGACAACTATATTTTAGACAATTGCCTATCTACAAAATTTGGCCATGACTACATTTTTGCTTCGCAACATCGGCATTTTCAGGGCAAGCCTATATCATACCGGGGAATTTATGAGGTGTTTAAGTGTGCGGGGAAGAAAGTGGGAATTGATTTCAAATTTCATGATACCCGGCATACATTTATCACAAACTTGGTGGAAAGCGGGATGGACTTCAGTGTGGTTCGTATTTTAGCTGGACACAAGCACATTGCCACAACGCAGAAGTATGTAACGCTCAGCACAGACTACATCGCAAAAACTTTAGCGGAATACTGGACTACATCTGCAATGAGGGAAGGTGCTCTGGATGAATAATCTCCCCTCAACAGATATCTGGAGGCTTATAGATAATGATCCTGATTCACAGCACTTTAATCAGTATTTCAGATTTGATTTTTCTTTCTTCGAGAGCACAGCAATTAAAATAACTGCGAAAAAGTATATATGGTCAAACTACATTACTGGCAGTCGAGCAGTTTCCACCTTGCGAGGGACGCTGGGCGATCTTGTCCATTTTGACGCGTTTTGCAGAGAAAACAGCGTGCAAACTCTAAAGGATTTGGATCATGGATTGGTAGAGGACTATCGCTCCTTTTTGAGCCTCTACATCTCCCCATCTACAAAGAAACCGTTGTCATATTCATCTCAAGGGAAGAGCTTTTCGACGCTGAAGTCAATCGTTGGATGGTGTCACACATTCTGTCCGGAGGTTGTGCCTGCAAAGGCACTCTTTACAGGCAATGAATACAACCACGTCCGCGGAAGAATCAAAATCAGGTATATTCCAGACGAAATTATAACTTTAATTAACCGATCGCTGAAAAATGAGATGAATCCCTATTTAAAATATGGGATTATCATTCTGCAATATACGGGGATGCGAATTGGTGATTTACTGATGCTCTCTACAAATTGTGTTTCTGCGCATCCGATATCTGGATATACGATGTCATGGTTTGAGCACAAGACACGAAAAAATCGAGTCAATGTTCCTATAACGAATGAGTGCAAAAAAGCGGTGGATGAGTTGATTAGAGTTACAGCGCCTATTCGGAAAGATACTGTTGCGACAGAGCGTGATAGGTTATTCATATACTCTCCCAAACGCGCGCGGCGCAAAAAGCCCGTAACTGTAATCTCAACCCATACGTTTGGCAGATGGTGTCGCACTTTCTGCAATGAACATCATATTATCGACGGTTTCGGCAATCCATATCAAATTACTTCGCATATGTTTCGCCGAACGCTTGCTACGGATATGCTCTCAAAGGGAATCAATTTAAAAGTCATCCAGGATTTACTTGGTCATACATCCCCTGCTATCACCCGTCGATATTATGCCGATGTAAAGGATCCAGAACGGGTAGAAATGTTTTCTAAAATTGGCATATTGGGAGATATCAAATCTGTAGGGTCAAAAGAAATACCTGATCAAGATGATTTGTATTGGTTTCAAAATAATCTGGGAAGTAGAGCAAGACTTTGCGATGGATACTGTACGCTGCCAATACAGGACGGAAAGCCGTGTGGTCGCTTCTTGAGTCGGCAGAAGTGTTATTTATGCAGCAGATATATTACCACGCTGGAGGATTTAAATGCGCATAAGGAACACCTGCAAGAGCTTGAGGAATTACTCTCTAATAATATCTATGGGGAACATTTTGCTGCGCACATTATTCCTACTACAATTGTTTTAAAAGAAATCATACGCAGATTGGAGGAATTGAAGGATGAGCAGTAATCTTCAGTATCGGGTTCCCCACACTGCTGATTCAGACGTCAAGGTAGCCAATAGTCATTTTTGTGATGACGAATGGGATCTTGCCCCACTCTTTTCCCAAAGCAGTATATCTCCCAATTATAAGAAGCTGAGATTTGATGATATCCGTAATGAGAAATTAAAACTTATCACAAAACAATACCTATACTATAAACTGGGCCAGATTAAGGCACGGACCGTAGTTGCAGTACGATACCGCTTGAATCACTTTATACGCTTTTGCGAAATCCATAATATCGAATCCCTCAAGCATATTACCTCACGTACATTGATAACCTTTGCGGTATGGCTCAAAACCGAGCATAATCTAAACCCCATCACTGGTCATTTCATATCGTATACTGTCGAAGAAATGATTCGCATAGGACAAATCAAGGGCTGGGAGGTTCCGGATGGCGACGTTCTCACCGGTGCAACAGCAAGAGATCTCTGGGGCCGTCGAACAGATGAACAGTTCGCAAAAAAAGTGCAACCGATTCCGGACGAAATTTTTGACAAAATCATGCAATGCGCGGTCAACTATACGTCGCGCAATACTAACGATGTTCTGACAAAATGTGGAATCATCATCCAAAGCCAGACCGGACTTCGCATTGGTGAGGTATTGTCCATAAAAAACGGCTGTTTGCACCAACCAAAGGGTTCTCCTGCGTATTTTGAAGTTGCTCTATCCAAAACGGTAAAAGGGGAGCCGATTCTTCATCAAGTATTTGCAAACGATTTGGTTGTCAACGCTATTATGGAATTGGAGGAGAGTACTGCCCAATTGAGGGCAAAAAGTGGAAAGCAGGAACTGTTCTTGACAAACAATCATGGCATTAATGTTTCCAGTGCCTTTCGTTGGACAAGCAACAGGCTCAAGACCTTCATTCGTGACTGTGATATTCGCGGTGCGGATGGTGAGTTGTACCCGCTGAAATCGCATCAGTTTAGGGCCACTTTTGTAAAGCAACTGATTATGCGAAAAATTCCCATTGCCTATGTAATGAAGCAATACTCTCATGTATCGGCAGAGATGACCTGCTACTATTTGACGCTGCAGGAACGCGAAATTAAGCAGCTATACGCGCAAATGCTCTTTTCTCCCGACGCAAAGATAGCAGGAATGTTTGCAGATGAGTTAAAAGCCAAAACATTGACCATGTTCCGCGGGAAAACTGAATGTGACATTGAAAATGTGATTGATCATCTTTCGGAATCTATTTCCTTCAATCCGCTTCCCGGTGGAGTGTGCCTATACGACTATCGCCGAGGAAACTGTTCCAACGGCGACGGATGCTTCTTTTACAATTGTCCGAATTTTATTACAGAAGTCAGTTTTCTTCCAGTATTGAGAAAAGAGTTGAAACTGATGGAGCAGGAGATGGCGCGCACAAAACGACTCGGATACGAGCGACAGTGGCAAATACAACACTCTCGCTATCTGCATTTAAAACCGTTGGTTGAGAAATTGGAAGGTGATACAAATGGGTAAAACGAAGAGAAATGTTTCCGGCCTGTTGCATCATGCCGCTACGCTTAAGGCCGATACTGAGGAAAAAGTCAACAGCGCTATTGATTCATTAAAACGTTCCAAGTCAAAAAAGATTAATTTTAAGACCGTTTCAGAAACGTCCGGAATCTCCACAACAACTCTTTACAATAACCCTGTCTTGCGAGCAAGAATTTCCAGTTTACGTGCAGTACAGATACAATCTGCACAGAAAAACAGCGCGCATCGTATATCAGAGCGCGAAAAGATTCGGTTACTCCAACAGGAAATTCAAAATCTGAAAGGAGATAAGAAAATGCTCATTGAACAGCTTGTCGAAATGGAACAGCTGAAGGCCGAGAACAAGCAGTTAAAAGAACTGCTTAGCATACGGAAGCTGGAATAAATTACGCTCTTTACATTTTTTCTGGTATCAGGCTGTGAAGTTCATTCAAATGCGCTGGTTTTACAAGCTTTTTACGATGTGTTCACTGTTGTTGACTAAAGATAACAGGCTCGAGAAAAATGATGAGATACTATGATGGTCATTGATGTAAAAACTTTTACTGAGCTCCAACGCCTCCATGTTTTTTGACACACGGCAGCTTCCGCGATACCATGAACCCATCAAAGGATTTGGAGGTACACACTATGAAGCGAGGAAGTTTTGCGGCAGGTTTTCTCACTGGCTTGTTGGTGGTAGGCGTCACCACCACGGCGTATGCTGCCGGGATCATGGCAGAGCGCAGTCACCATCGCATTGTCGTAGATGGAAAAGAAGCGCAGATGGAAGCCTATGTCATCAACGGCAACAACTATGTGAAGCTGCGGGACATTGGCGAACAGGTCGGTTTCAATGTTTATTGGGACAGCGACAACGGCTGTGTGCAGGTGGAAAGCGGAAATCCCTACACCGGAACCGCACCCCAGCAGACTGCCGCAGCCCCCACAGACGGTTCCCGGTATGTTCCCAAGGTGGGCGATGTGATCCGCTGTGACGACGGGACCGACTACACCATCACGGATGTGTCCCGTTGGGATAAAAACGCTTTTTCCAGCGCACCGCTGGGAGAACTGCCTGCCGCCACCTGTGACTGGAGCAAGCTGCCCCAACCGGAAATGCCGCAGGCAGAAGCGCGCCATTTCACAAGCGGCGGGCAGGACTACCTATTCCAGCGTAATCTCTATGAAACGCGCCGTATGCTCTACACCTTGTATAATGCCATCGGGGACAACCCCGAAACATGGCAGAATGGCCAGCCGGTGAAATTTCCCAGCGGGAATGACAAGGTGAAGATCAACCTGACCATTCCCGCAGAGGTTACGCCGCAGAGCTTTTGGCCGTGGCGCTCAGAGCAGATCACCGAGCTATTCAATTCCTGCCCTCCGGGGACTTACTCTTTGGAGGCATGGAATGTCTACAAAAACGGCGTGTTTCAATACACTGAGTACAGCATCTATGTGAGCTGACAACTTCATATCTCAACGCGCGGGCGGTATGCGAAAGCATACCGCCTTCTCTATTTCCCAAAATCAATAAAAGGAGAAAATGCACATGAAAAAACGATTGGTTTCCATGCTCCTTGCGCTGGTAATGGTGCTGGGTATGCTCCCCGTCACGGCCCTTGCCGCCAGCAGTGAGGAGGAAGCTCTTGGCGAGGTCAATATCTACAACGGCGAACAGAAGCTCTCCTATCTCTCCATCAATGGCCGCATCCGTGAGCTGATCTATACCTATTTTAATTATGTGAACAGCAACGGTAGGACGAAGGAGATCCCCGCGTACTGCGTCAATCCGAATACAACGGGTGTGCCGCAGACTGTGGCCCCCGGCGAGAGTATCAAATACATCGCCAAGGAAAAGGGTAACGATCCGAAGGTCATGGGCATCATAGCCAACGGCTATCCCACCCGTGGCCTTTCGGAGCTGAAGCTGGAAAACAAGTACCACGCCTACTATGCGACCAAGATGGCGCTGTGGTGTTACTTGCTGCCGAATTGGAACATCAACAACCTGAAGGTCAATCCCAACCTGACCGGTGCGGAGCTTCAGCGGGCGCAGGCTATTCTCGCCGCCGCCAAGGACATCTATGTGCGTGGCACGGCGTGGAACAAGATATACTCGCCCCGTGTTACCGCTGCCCCCGACCGCGACACCGCCTATGCCGTCACGGTGGACGGACAGCAGTACAAGCAGCAGGTATTCACCGTCCATTCCGACACATGGGTATGTAATTACGCCATCCGCGTGGCCTTTTCTGATCCCGCCTCCGTCCCCGCAGGAGCGCGTATTGTGGACATGAACAACAAGGATATTACCACCATCACCACCTCCGGCACCGGGGATGGCTACGGCGGTAAATTCAAGGTGCTGTACCCTGCCGCTGCGGTGGCGGGCAAGACCGGCAGTGTCCAGCTTTCTTTTACCACCGATGTTTATAAGTATGCTGTGTTTTACGCTGTGTGCGCAGAGCAGAACAAGTACGGCCAGCTCCAGAACTATATGTGCGACACCGATCCTACCGTCACCATGCGCCTGTCCACCTACAGCAATTACAGCGATGGCGGTGAAGTGGAACCGCCCGACACCGGTCTGAAGATCATCAAGCTGGAAAAAGGTACGGATACCCCGCTCAGCGGTGCCATTTTTGAGGTGGTCGATCCTGATGGAGCCACTGTCGGCACCTTCGCTACCGGCTCGGACGGCACCGTGACCATCCCTCTGACGCTGGCGGGCAGCTACACCGTGTATGAGCGTGTGGCACCCCTGGACCATCTGCTCAGTGATATGCCCGCACAGAATATCAAGGTGGAATACGGCAAGGTGGCGGAGCTGACCTGCTGGAACGAGCCTTACGGAACGCTTCGCATCGAGAAGCTGTCCGACACCGGAGCGCACCTGCCCGGTGCCATGGTGCAGGTCAAGCACATCGAGAGCGGCGTGACCTACACCGCCGAAACCAATTTTGCGGGCTATGCCATCTTTGACAACATCAAGCCCGGTGCTTACGAGATCAAGGAGATCACCGCGCCCTCCGGCTGGCTGAGGGACGACGCCACCTATACGGCTTCCGTAGCCACCGGCGAAACCACCGCTTTTTCGCTGGTAAACAAGGAACTGCCCGGTCTGCGGATCATCAAATATGACCGCAAGAACATGGTTGCCATGCCCAATGTCACCTTCGAGATTTTCCGTGACAGCGTTTCTCTCGGCAAATTTAAGACGGACGAGTTTGGCGAAATTCTCTTGACGGACGCTGCCCCCGGCACCTACCGCGCCGTGGAGGTGGACACCGGCAGCGACGGTCACATCCTCGACACCACACCGCAGGAGGTGGAGCTGTCCGCTGGTGATGGCATCAAGGAGCTGCTGTTCTTCAACGATGTGAAGCCCGGTATGCGGCTTATCAAAGTGGACAGCACCGACCCCAGCAAGGTCATTCCCAATGCAGTTTTTGAAATTAAGTCCGTCAAGGGCGACTACGGCCCCAAGGAGTTTACCACCGACCAGAACGGCGAGATCGACCTCTCCAAGCTCCCCACCGGCGCGTATGTGGTGACGGAAAAAGCCTGTGAGGGCTATATCATCGACCAGGCCCAGCGTATCATCCAGCTTGATGCCAACGAGGACGCACAGTTCGTATTCACCAATACCATCAAGCCCTCCTTGCAGATCATCAAGACCAGCTCGGACGGGAGCCGCCTGAAAAATGTTCATTTCCGTATCGCCAAGATCGAGGATGGAACGCATTATCTTGACCGCACAACCAACGAGCAGGGCGAAATTCTGATTGCCGATTTGGAACCCGGTGTTTACTCCGTCAAGGAAACCGCCACGGATTCCTCTCATATTCTCGACCTGCGGGAGTATCACATGGAGCTGTTCGCAGGCCGAACCAGCACCCTGACCATTGAAAATCAGAAGCGCCCCAACCTGACCGTGTATAAGCACGACGCCGACACCGGCGAGCCCATCGCAGATACCGTGTTTGAAGTCCGTGCCGCAGACGGTCACAGCGTCGATCAGATCAAGACAGACAGCGATGGCAAGGCGGAGCTGAAAAATTTACTCCCCGGCGTGTACGAAATCTCGGAAAAGTCCGTGCCGTCCCCGTATCTGCTGGACGCGCCCTCTCAGCTTGCCACCCTCTACCCCAACCGCGACCACACCGTGTATTTTGAAAACCATCAGAAGCCCGCGCTGACCGTTAAAAAGGTGGACAGCGTGACGGGAGATCCCTTGCAGGGTGCGAAATTCCATGTTACCTACGCCAGCAACAATACCGGCAGCGGCGAGATCAACGACCTCGGCATCTACTACACCGATGAAAACGGCCAGTTTCAGCTCACCGGCCTGCGGGACGGCTGGTACAAGGTAACGGAGCAGGAGCCGCCCACGGGGTACGCCATCAAAGAGGCCACGCAGGAGGTCTACATTAAGTCCGGCACTTCCAAGACACTGACCTTTGAAAATATTCCCCTCTCTGCGCTGGTGGTGTGGAAGTACGACAGCGTCACCGGCGAAGCAGTCAGCAACGCCGTATTTCAAGTGAAATACCTCGGCGGCACCTCCGGCACTGGCGGCACAGTCATCGGCACCTACAAGACTTCCGCCAATGGCAGCTTCACCGTGACGGGGCTGAAAGAAGGCACTTATATCGTCGAGGAGCTTACCAGTGACAGCGGCCATGTGATCGACACCGCACCGCAGACAGCGTACATCAGCGGCAAGCAGCAGGATGTGGTGCAGCTCTATTTTGGCAACAGTCCCAAGGGCAGCCTGCTGGTGAAGAAGATCGACAGCGCAACCCATAAGCCCCTTTCCGATGTTGAGTTTATGGTGACGACTGCGGACGGAACGGTGGTGGGCGACGCCAACGGCAAATATGTGACGGACAGCGCAGGTACTTTCACGATTACAGACATCGTCCCCGGCACAACGCTGGTGGTAAAGGAAACCCGCGCAAGGGACGGCTATCTGCTGGACAACGCCCCGCAGACCGCGACCGTCAAGGCTGGCCAGACCGTGACGCTGGAGTTCCGCAATCAGCCGCAGGGCTCCCTTATTATCAATAAGCTGTCCAGTGCGGATAAGAAAACACCCCTGGAGGGTGTGCTGTTCCAGATCACCTATTCCGATGGCGGCTTCGTGGACAATGGCGCACTTTCCAGCAAGGGCTTGTACCGAACGGACAAAAACGGCCAGATCATTCTCAGCGGCATCACCGGAACGGTTATCGTAACGGAGGTGGAAACCATCAAGGGGTATCGCATTGACGATGCCTCCCGCAGCCAGACCATCGAAGTCCGCGCCAATGATACCCAGCAGCTCTGGTTCTACAATGCTCCCATCTCCCGAATCCTGCTCCACAAGGTGGACAAGGCCACGGGCAAGGGCATTTACGGCGCAGTGTTTCTGCTTTACGACAGCAATCGCAATCCCATCGGGGAGTATGTGACCGATCAGGACGGTTACATCTACGCCGACGAGGGACTGGCCGATGGCCGCTATTATCTGCGTGAGATCAAAGCCGCCCCCGGTTATGTGCTTGATCCTGAACTGAAAACGATCTATGTCCGTTACGGCTCTACCACAGAAATCGAGTGGAGCAATACCGCGGAGTGCGGCCAGATCCAAATCATCAAGAAATCCGCAGACGATAACGCCACCAATGGCCTGCCTGCCGGGACGCTGCTGGAGGGCGCAGTGTTTGAGATCTACGACAAAGCGGGTAATGTGGTGGACACCATCAAGTCCGACCGCAACGGACGCGCCGTTTCCAAGACGCTGCCGTTGTCCCGCTATACGGTCCGTGAGATCAAAGCGCCTGCGAATTACTCCATCAACCCCACGGTGATGACCGCCTATCTGGAATTTAACGGACAGATCGTCACCTTTGAAGCGCAGAATGCCAGCGTTTCCACCGGCATTTCCATTAAGAAAACAGGCCCCGTGCAGGCGGTTCCCAATCAGCCCATCCGCTACGTGTTCTCACAGATCAAGAACAGTTCCACCGTTGCCCTTGACTCCTTCTATTGGCGCGATCAGCTTCCCGCGCAGGTGACGCTGAGCAAAATCGTCACCGGCAGCTACAACCAGCCGCTTTCCTACAAGGTGGTCTATAAGACCAACCTTTCCGGGGACTACCGCACTTTGGCGGACAACCTGAGTACAAGCAAGGTTTACGTATTGGACGCCCGCCCCGCTGTCCTCGGCCTTGCCGCCAATGAGCGTGTTACCGAAGTCATGTTCGTGTTTGGAAATGTAAAGGCTGGCTTTGCACAGGTAGAAACGCCTTATATCTACGCCACTGCCCGCAGCGGTCTTGCTAACAATGCCAGCGTTTTGAATGTGGCAGATGTGGGTGGCCTTTACAATGGGCAGTGGATTCAGGCAGTGTCCCGCTGGCTCACTACCGTCTACACCAAAACAACGGTGAAGCTGCCCAAGACGGGGTACTAAGCCTTGCGGCGGAATGACTTTCGCAGTGCTGCCCCTGTGTGGGCGGCGCTTTCCCCGTTGGTTCTCTGGTTGGCGGCAATCGCTGCCTATGCCTACGAGGACGGTATGAACCTTTTTCAATGGATGGGGCGTTTCAGCAAAGTGCTGGAACGCCCCTTTGCCATCGGCTGGACGCCCTACACGCTGAAATGTATGCTGGGGAGCCTGCTGCTCTACGGCTGCGGCATTGCGCTCTACTACTCCAACCGGGAGAACCGACGACCGGGCGAGGAATACGGCAGCGCCAAATGGGGCAGTCCCAAGGAACTGAACCGGAAGTATATGGATCACCAGCATAAGGACGCCAACATCATTTTGACTCAGCGCGTCCGGTTGGGTATGGACGGCTATATCACCCAGCGCAACATGAATGTTCTGGTAGTGGGCGGCTCCGGCTCCGGCAAGACCCGCTTTTTCTGCAAACCCAATATTTATAGCGCAAATTGCTCCTATCTTATCACAGATCCCAAAGGCGAGCTGCTGCGCGCGGCAGGCACTTTGTTGGCAGCGCAGGGCTACGAAGTCCGGGTGTTCAACCTGATCGACCCCAGCCAGTCCGACGGATACAACCCCTTTTCGTACATTCACAGCGAAAAAGACGTGCTGACCCTCATTGATAACCTCATCAAAAATACCACGCCCCGCAACGCTTCCAGCAACGATCCCTTCTGGGAGAAGGCGGAGATCGCGCTGGACTCAGCCCTTATGCTCTACCTTGTCAGCGAAGCGCCCCCGGAGGAACAGAATTTTGAAATGCTGATCTACATGATGAACTTTGCCGAGGTGCGGGAGGAGGACGATCAATACCGCAGCCCGCTGGATATGCTCTTTCGGGCATTGGAAGAAGAACAGCCCAACCATGTGGCGGTAAAGCAATATAAGGCTTTCAAGCAGGCGGCGGGCAAGACCGCGAAATCCATTTTGGTAAGCGCCGCCGTGCGGCTGGCCACCTTCAATATCCCGCAGTACGCCAGAATGACAATGGTGGATGAGATGGACTTTGGCAGTTTGGGCGAGAAGAAAAAAGCCATCTTCTGCGTGATCCCTGTTGATGACAGCAGCATGAACTACCTTGTGGGAATGCTCTACACCCAATGCTTTCAGGCACTTTACCGCAGGGCGGACGAGAAGCACAACGGGCGTCTGCCTGTGCCTGTGCGTGTCATTCAGGACGAATGGGCGAATGTGGCCCAGCCGGAGAGCTATCCGAAGATTCTGGCTACCTGCCGCAGCTACAATATCGGGCTGAACATCATCGTGCAGAACATTCAGCAGATCAAGGCGCTGTACGAAAAGGAATGGGAAAGCATCATCGGCAACTGCGATACGCTGCTGTTCCTCGGCGGCGGCAACGAGCCGACTTCGTTGGAATTTATCGTGAAGCTGCTGGGCAAGGAGACCATCGCCACACGCACACGAGGGCAAACGAAGGGACACAGCGGCTCCAGCTCTACCAACTTCCAACAGACGGGCCGCGACCTGATGACCATTGACGAGGTACGAAAATTGGACACCCATAAAGCGATCTTGTTTATACGAGGGGAAGATCCTGTACTGGACAAAAAGTACAACATCAAGCGACACCCCAACATTAAGCTGACAACAGACGGTAAGGCAAAGCCTTATATCCATAAGCCGCAGGGCGCGCCGGATTATGCGCTGCCGGATCTGCCCTATGCGTTCCGGTCTTTGGACGATTACGAATTTATTGATATGGAGGAACCTGAACATGAATTATCTGAAAAAGAAAAAGATTTCAAACCCGACAAGACTGAGTAAGGTGAAAAAATGCTATTGGACGGCGGCTGGGGCTGCTGTTCTCTGCCTTTGCTGCGTCACGCCTGCGATGGCGGCGGGCGGCGATCCGCTGGACATTGTAAACAATCTTTCGGATTTTATCTTCAGCATCATCAAGGCGCTGGGCGTGATCATTCTCGGCTGGGGCATCGTGCAGGTGGGTATGTCGATCCAGTCCCACGATGCCAGCCAGAGAACGCAGGGCTTTCTTTGCCTCTTTGGTGGCTTAATGATCGCCTTTGCAAAGGAGATTCTGACCGCCATCGGCGCGATCTGATAAAAAGAGCCGGGAGATACTGCCTTGCGGCGGATCTCCCGGCTCCCTTGTGGGAGGTGATTATCATTTGGATAACAACTGGATCGTAGAAAACCTGACCAACGCCTTTGGCGTTTGGAATAGTAAAATGACGGAAATGTGGTCACTGCTGACGGAATCGCCCCAGACCTTCAAGGGTGGCACCATTTGGCAGACCATTGTGACCATCAACGGCGGAATGCAGGCCATCGGCTACGGGCTGCTGGTGCTGTTCTTTGCCATCGGTATCTTCCGCAGTGCATCCAGCTTTCGGGACTTTCAAAGGCCGGAGCACTTGCTGCGGCACTTTATCTACTTTGTGCTGGCAAAGCTGGGTATCACCTACGGCATGGATTTGCTGGTAGATGTATTTGATGTGTGCAGCGGCATTGTGGCAACGGCGGCGGGCAGTATCGGCGGCTTGACCGGCGCATCCGTGGCGCTGCCGCAGGAGATCGCGGACGCCATTGGAGATGTGGGCTTTTTTGCAAGCATCCCCCTTTGGCTGGTGACGCTGCTGGGGAGCCTATTTATTACGGTGCTGGCCTTCATTATGATCCTCACCGTCTATGGGCGCTTTTTTAAGATCTATATGTACGCCGCGCTGTCCCCGGTGGCACTGGCGTCCTTTGCCGGAGAGGGGACTTCCCACTTTGGCAAGGCGTTTCTGCGGAGTTATGTGGGCGTGTGCATGGAGGGGGCGGTGATCGTACTTGCCTGCATCATCTTTTCAGCCTTTTCCTCCAGCGGTACGCCGGTGGTGGATAGCAGCGCGTCCGTGGTGACGCAGGTGTGGAGCTATTTGGGCGAGGTCATATTCAACCTGCTGGTACTGGTGGGCTTGGTGAAGTCCGCTGACCATATTGCAAAGGAGATGTTGGGGTTATGAGTGATTTCTTGCTTTCCGGGCCTGCCGTTGGGCAGACTTTCGATTACGCTTTTCTTCCATTTCCCGCAGCCATTCGCTGACCGGGGCTTTCCACGGTTCGCTCTTGCTGGGAATGTTCTTAATCAGGCTGCGAGGATTTAGTCCCAAGCGCTTAGCGCGGGCAATATCTTCATCAGTCAGACGACATTTCTTTTTGGCATCCTGCCATAGCTGTTCACTATATGCCATAGGAAAGAAGATTCCTTTCATTTTTTCTTTATCGTACCACATCGTACATAACAAAACAACACGGAGGAATTCAATGGAAATCAAAATCAACAAGGAAATTCGCGCTTACCGCGAAACACTCTTTTTCGGCCTGTCCGTGCGGCAATTCATTTGCTCCGTTTTGGCGGTGGGCGCTGCGGTGGGACTGTATTTCAGCCTAAGCCGAGTGTTGGACCGGGAAACGGTGAGCTGGGTGTGCATTGTCGGCGCGGCTCCCGTGGCCGCTGCGGGCTTTTTTCAGTACAACGGCCTCACGCTGGAGCGGTTTTTATGGGCGTGGCTGAAATCAGAGGTCATCATGGCAGGCAAGCGTGTCTGGAAAGCGGAAAACTACTATGAAGAAGCGATGAAACGTGAGGTGAAGAAACATTGATCCTTTTCAAGCATCGGCGCAGCGCGGAACGGGATGCCTTTTCCGTTCCCCGCAGCGTCCAGAAATCCATTCCCATCAAACGCATTTATCAAGACGGCGTGTTTCAGGTAAGCGGCAAGTTTTCAAAAACTTGGCGCTTTTTTGATGTCAATTATGCCGTGGCCTCCCCGGAAAAGCAGCGGGAACTCTTTATGACCTACTGCTCCTTCCTGAACTCGCTGCCCATCGGAGCTACGGCAAAGATCACGCTCTTTAACCGTCAGCTCAATCAAAAGGACTTCGGGCGGACGCTGCTCATGCCCATGCAGGGCGACCGCCGTGACCTCTACCGCAACGAGTATAACGCGCTTGTTTTGGGCAAGGCGGCGGAGAGCAACAATCTCATTCAGGAGAAGTACATCACCGTTTCGGCGGAAAAGAAAAGCGTGGAGGAGGCCCGCGCGTTCTTCTCCCGTGTTGGGACTGACCTCACCACGGGACTTTCCCGTATGTCCTCCAGTGTCCGTGAGATCACGGTCAATGACCGCCTGCGGCTTCTGCACGACTTCTATCGCCCCGGCGAGGAACAGCTATTCCGGTTCAATTTTGAGGACACCATACGAAGGGGACATGACTTCCGGGACTGCATCGCCCCGGACTGTATTTCCTTTCAAAAAAATCACTATGAGTTGGGCGATCATGTGGGCCGTACCCTGTTCCTTCGGGAATATGCCAGCTTTATTTCCGACGAGATGATCACGGAACTGATGGACTATCCCCGGAACATGATGCTCTCCATCGACATTATCCCTGTGGCGATGGACGAAGCGGTGAGCATTAGCCGCAAGCAGATCATGGCGGTGGACTCAGACATTACCCGCTGTCGGCAGCGGCAAAACCAGAATGGCAACTATGACGCCAATATCCCCTATGAACTGGAATTGGCACGGAGCGAAACAAAGGAATTCATGGATGATCTCATGAGCCGCGACCAGCGTATGATGCTGGCTTTGGTGACGCTGACGCACCTGGCAGATAACCTTGAACAGCTCGATCAGGACACCGAAGCCTTACAAGCCATCGGGCGGGCGCGGGGCTGTCAATTTAACATTCTGCGCTACCAGCAGGAGGACGCCTTGAACACGGTACTGCCCCTCGGCCTCAAGCGCATTGACGCTACCCGCACCCTGACCACAGAGTGTACCGCCGTTCTTATGCCGTTCAAATCGCAGGAGATCCAGGACGCGGGCGGTATTTACTACGGCGTCAACGCCGTATCGCATAACCTCATCGTCTGCAACCGCGGAAATCTGCTCAACGGCAACGGTTTTATTACCGGCGTGTCCGGCTCTGGTAAGTCAATGGCGGCAAAGCAGGAGGTCTCCGCGCTGGCGCTCTCCACCGACCATGATATTATCATCGTGGACCCGGAGCGTGAATATGGCGAGTTGGTGAAGGCATTGGGCGGCGAGGTCATCACCATCTCCGCCTCTGATCCAAACGGCTGCCACATCAACGCACTGGACTTGTCCGAGGGGTATGGCGACGGCAGGGAGCCGTTGGTGATGAAGTCCGAGTTTATCATGTCGCTGTATGAGCAGCTCATGGGCTCGGATAAGATCGAGCCGCAGGAGAAGTCCATCATTGACCGCAGCGTGGGCAACATCTACCGGGAGTATATCAAGAATTTCCAAGGTCAGCCGCCTACGCTGAAAGACCTCTATGACGATTTGATGAAGCAGGTCAACCCGGAGGCGCACCGGATCGCGCTGGCACTGGAGCTGTTCACGGTGGGCAGTCTGAATGTTTTTTCCCACCAGACCAATATCAACACAAAAAGCCGTATCCTCTGCTTTGACATTCAGGACTTGGGTGAAAATCTGAAATCTGTGGGCCTGTTGGTGATGCTGGATGCCATCTACAACCGCGTTATCCAAAACCGCAAGGCGGGGAAATACACCCATGTCTACATCGACGAAATCTATCTGTTTTTCGCCAACGGGAGCGGCAGCGGACACGGCATCAACAATTACAGCAGTGAGTTCCTATACAAATGCTGGAAGCGGTTCCGCAAATACGGCGCGACGCTCACCGGCATTACACAGAATGTGGAGGAATGTCTGCTGTCCAATACGGCGCGGATGATGTTCGCAAACTCCGAGTTCCTGCTGATGCTCAATCAGGCCACCACTGACCGGGAGCAGCTTGCCCGCCTGCTGGGGGCATCGGATACGCAGATGAGCTATGTAGACAATGCCCCTGCCGGACACGGGCTCATCAAGGTGGGCGGGGCCATCGTGCCCTTCGCCAATGAGCTGCCTAAAAATACGGAGCTGTACCGCCTAATGTCAACCAAGCCCGGTGAGGAGTGACGCCATGCGGGACTTGAAGATCAAACCCGGCATGGACACGCCAAAGGCAAAGCTGAAGAACCCCGCGCCTAAAGACGCCGATTCCCTTCTGAAACAGCACATGGACAAGCGGCAGCGGGAAAAGGAGCCGGAGAGCCATGATCCCGTGCGTTACGCCACCGACCGCGTGGAGAAAAATATGCGCCGTGGCGCATCTGGGGCGGCGGATGCCTCGCGGCGCATGATAAAGCACTACCGAGGAAAGCTGCGACAGAGTAAAGAAAATGCGGTGGGAGGTCACAGCGCGGCAGATATGGGGGTCGGTTCGGAAAATGTTTTCATCGACACACCGATGGAATATGCCTTTTCTCCGGTGCAAACCGCTGCACGAAATGAAGTCGGAAATCAGACCGTACCTCCGCAAAATCGCGGAGGTACAAAAAGTGCAAATGCCGCCCCGCAGGAGCGTGGGCGGCAGAAAGCTGCGCAGGACGCAAAAGCCGCCTATCGGCGGAACCTTGCCGAGAAAAGAACAGCAGAGCGGCACATTGTACCTCCACCGTCCGACCGTGGAGGTACAACGACCCCTCCGCAGAAAGGCAATTCGGGCGCATCGGTCAAGGGCGGTCCTGCCCCAAAGAGCGGACAGGCCATGACCAAGTCCACGCGCACCATGCGTGTTCGACCAACTGACCACGCAGCGCCGAACAATGCAATCATCACGCACCGAACAAGAGCGGCGGCACAGCGAAAGGCGCAGCGGAAGATGCTTCAGGAATCCGCGCAGAGCGGCGGAAAGGCTTCCAAAAAGCTGGGCAGCGTGGCAGTCCAGGCAGTGAAAGAAATCGGGAAAGGAGTGGCGTCTGCGGTCAGCTCGATCCTGTCGGCAGGCGGCGGTGCAGTGGTACTGGTGCTGCTCCTGACGGTGATCCTTGTGGCGGCAATCGTGGCATCACCCTTCGGCATCCTCTTTTCCAACGAGAGCCGGGAGGCGGGCGTCGTGCCGATCTCTGCTGCGGTGGCGCAGGTCAACTATGAGTTCAATGAGCGGCTGGAAACCCTGCAAACGGCAGATGATTATGATTCCATCTCCGTGACCGGCCAGCCTGCCGATTGGATCGAGGTGCTGGCGGTGTTCGCGGTGAAGGTAGCAGGCAGTAACGATGCGGACGCCGCGGACGTGGCCACCATGGATGCCGACCGCATTGCCCGCCTGAAAGCAGTCTTTTGGGACATGACCACCATTGCACACCGCATTGAGGTCATTGACCACCCCGGCAGCGGTGACGACGATGGCTGGACGGAGCGAAATCTCTATATCACCATCACCGCAAAAACGGCAGAGGATATGAAAACTGAGTATCATTTCAACCGCAACCAGATCGCGGCACTGGACGAACTACTTGAGCAGCGGGAGCTCCTGCGGGAGCTGATCGAGGATGTGTACTCCGTCAGCGGGGATACGGTGGCGCTGCTCCGCGATCTGCCGGAGGGTCTGTCGCCGGAGCGCGAGGCGGTGGTACGCACCGCCTGTTCTCTTGTCGGCAAGGTGAATTATTTTTGGGGCGGAAAATCACTGGTACTTGGCTGGGACAGTCGCTGGGGCGAGCTGCGGCAGGTCACGGCGGCGGGCAGCTCCACCACGGGGACCTACCGCCCCTACGGGCTGGATTGCAGCGGTTTTGTGGATTGGGTTTTCTACAATCAGTCCGGCGGTAGCTATGTCATCGGCCACGGCGGAGGAGCCACCATGCAGCACAGCTATTGTACCAATATTTCATGGGCGGACGCACAGCCCGGTGACTTAGTGTTCTATCCGGATAATTCCCATGTGGGCATCGTTGGCGGCAAAGATGCCAACGGAGAGCTGCTGATCATTCACTGCGCCAGCGGATATAACAACGTGGTCGTGACCAGGCTGGGGGGCTTTACCTCTATCGGACGACCGCAATACTACGCCGAAGCAGGCCGCAGTTGACAGTTTCCGACTCCCTCCGTTATAATGCGGTCATACTACAAATGAGAAGGAGAGCGATTTCCATGAACAAAACTGAACTGATCGCCGCCATGGTGGAAGCCAGCGGTCTGACGAAGAAGGACTGCGAGGCGGCCCTCGCAGCCTTTACCGGCGCGGTGGAGACTGCCATGAAGAGCGGAGACAAGGTGCAGATGGTGGGCTTTGGCAGCTTCGAGGTCAAGGAGCGCCCTGCCCGCGTGGGCCGCAACCCCCGTACCGGCGAGCCCATGACCTATCCCGCCTGCAAGGTGCCGGTGTTCAAGCCCGGCAAGGCGCTCAAAGACGCCATACGATAAAACAGCATAGCATACAGTAAGCCCCTGCGCCCTCTTTTTTTGAATAGATGGCGCAGGGGCTTTTTGTACTGCGATAAGGCGCGTCTGCCTGTGCGTTTGCGCGGGTGGATGCGCTTTCCTTTTTTTACTCAAAAGAAACAGCGGCAGCCGGAAGCTCCCGGCTGTCGCTATAGAAGTAGTTTTACATGGAATCCATGAGGATCAGTAGCGAGTTGTGCTGTGCTTCTGTGAGGCAGTTCCATTTATCCAACATTTTACGCTGCGAAGGTGTCAGGACAACGCTTTCTTCTCCGTCTGCAAAGAATTGCGAAAGTGTGATGCCAAAGGCGTCGCATATCTTCTCCAACGATGCAAATGACGGTGTCATGTCTTTCTTATACCATGAAGAAATCGTGGATTGCGGCAAGCCGGAACGTTCAGCAAGCTGATACTCAGACCAGCCCCGCGCTTCGCGCTGCGTTTTGATAATTCCAAGAATATCTGTCATTTTCTCACCGCCAACGATTTTTCGTATATTATACTGTGAAAAATCGTTGCATTTTAATAGTTATTATCGTAGTATTTAATTCGACAATAGCGATCAACGGTGAGAAAAAATGCGCCTCCTGCGAGACGCATTCCTGTTAATCTTTCGATGCTTCTAAGGCGCTGCGGATCATGGAGGACATCATGGCGATTTGCTTGGGTGTGGCTGTCTGCCACAACTCCAAAAGTACATCCATATCCGAAAATTCCATGCTGGGTAAGACCTCCACCAAAAGATAGGTCGGAGATACCCTGAGCGCTTCGCACAGCAAAACGAACACTTGCAGACTGGGAACCTTCGTTCCTGCTTCAATTTGCCGAAGATAGGTCGCGTTGATATTGCACGCCTCGGACAGACGCTCACTTGTCCAGCCCCGTTCCTTGCGTGCCGTATTGATTCGCTTTCCGAGCAGCTTCTTATCCATGGTTTCGCCTCCGATTGTGTGCTATCAGCATTTATTTTGTATGCTTATAGCTTACATTCTCGTTGACGCGAAAAATAGCGGCTGTTAGAATACTAATTGTAAGCCAATAGACTACAATAAGAGGCGGTGGAATGATGAAAAAGAATGTTCGCTGTGCGGTGATCGGTCAGCATCCCCTGCGGTTTCCATGGGGATTTGACGAGGAAGACGACGGCTGCCGCCGCATGAAGCTGGAGATGGCGCAGCGGATCATGGAACTGCGCCAGCGCGGTGTCACGGAGTTTCAGGTGGCCTGCGACCCCGGCGTGGGGCTGTACGCTGCAGAGATCATCAATATTCTGCGGGAGAAGGATAAATTCCTTCGGCTGGTCTGCGTCATACCCCATGAGGAGCAGGCTACCAAATGGACGCCGCAGCTCCGGGAGCGGTACTTCAATATGCTTGCGGGATGCACGGAACTGGACTGCATCGACTTCCATGAGCAGCCTGACGCCCAGCTTCTGGCCTATCAGCGGATCATCAAGCAATCAACCGTGGTGTTGGCTGTCTATGATCCCGACCTTGCGGATGGGAGCGCCGAGGATAAGGCTGTGTCCTATGCGCTTGCACTGGGCAGACCGGTCATGCTGATTCATCCCGAAACTCTGAAAACAAAATGGCTGAATGTGCCCACTGAAAAGGCCCCCGGATAACTGTCCCGCAACCAAAATCACCGGTCTCATACTTTGGAACGATTTACATTTCCGTCAGGGGCTGTATAATAAACTTAATTGATTATAAATCGTGTCGAAAGAGGTATTGACAAGGGGGCGTGCCCCCTTGTCCCGTAGGGTACCCCTACGGGACAATTCCACTCTGGTGCAAGGGAGGGAAACGCTTGCAGGACAACATCATCGTAAAACCGTCCGTTGAGAAGCAGTTTGACCGTTTTCTGCGGCAGGGGCGCGTGCTCTTTTTCAGCGCACCCTGCGGCTTTGGAAAAACGGCGGTGGCGGAGGCGCTGCTGTCCAGCCGGGAGGTATTGCGCCTGCCGGCGGACAGTGTCGGCTCCAAGCTGCCCTCTGCGGAGGCTGACTGGCAGATCTTACTGCTGGACGATTTGCAGGATATGCAGGAGGAGCAGGACTGGAACGCCCTGTGCGAGCTGATCCGCGCCTGCCCTGAGCGCCGCTTTGTCCTGCTCTCCCGGGGCGCGCCGCCGGGGAGCCTCATGGCCTTCCAATACACGGGGCTGATGACGGTGCTGGAGGCCGACGACCTGCTTTTTGACGCGGACGATGTGCGGCGGCTGCTCCTGCTGTACGGCGTGGAGGCGGCAGACAGTGAGATCGACGGGATACTGAAAGAATCCATCGGATACCCACTGGGCGTGGCCATCACGGCGCGGCATCTGTCCGGCGGAAAACATTTTTCGCCGGAAATCGTGGCGCGGGTGTTCCGGGAGGTGTTTCTCTACTTTGAAACCGCCATCTACCGGCGCTTTGACCTGCCGGTGCGCCGTTTTCTGCTGGAGCTTGCGCCGTTTGAGAGCTTCGACCTGGAAATGGCGCGGATGGTCAGCGGCGATCCCCGTGCCGGCGAACGGCTGGACTGGCTTCTTCGATACACCACTATGCTGCGCTACGACGACTGCCAGCGCTTCCACTTCTGGCCGGGGTTCCGAGCTTTTCTCCTCTGGGAGATGGAACGGGAGTATACCGAGGAAAAGCGCAAAGCGCTCTTCAGCCGGGGCGGGCTGTACTACGAGCTGAAGGAGGACTACGCCCACGCCCTGGAATGCTACACCAGCGGCGGCGACCATTCCAAGGTCTCCGAGCTGCTGGTGCGCAATGCAGAACTCCACCCCGGCATGGGTCACTATGCCGAGATGGAAAAATACTACCGCAGCCTGCCGGAGGCGGAAATACTCGCCTCCCCATCGCTGATGCAGGGCATGAGTATGCTCTGCGCCCTGAGCGCAGACTATGACGGGTCGGAGCGCTGGTACGGCGAGCTGCAAGCATTTGCCGAGCGCTGCGGCAGGCAGGACGCCGCCGGAAAGCAGGCCCGCAGCCGCCTTGCGTGGCTGGACATCTCCCTGCCCCAGCGAGGCGTGAACGGTCTGACGGAGACCATCCCCGCAGTGTTCCGGCTGCTGATGAACAAGGAAGTGACGCTGCCGTCCTTCTCCGTCACGAGCGCGCTGCCCAGCATCATGAACGGCGGCAAGGACTTTTCCGCATGGAGCAAAAAGGACGACCTGCTCTACAAAACCCTCCGTCTCCCCGTGGAGGCGGTGCTGGGGCTGGACGGCGTGGGACTTGCGGACTGCGCCATCGCCGAGAGCAAGTTTGAAAAGGGGGAGGATGTGGCCGGTCGGATGCTGTCCCTTCTCCCACAGCTGAACGAGGTCCGCAACCGCGGCACGCCGGACATGGAGTTCGCCGTCAGTGGACTGCTGGCCCGCAGCCAGCTGGCAAGCGGACAGCCCGCCGACGCGCGGCGCACCATCGAGGTGCTCCGTGAATGCTTTGCCGAGCGCGGTTTGACACGCTTTCTGCCCAATATGGACGCCATGCTCTGCCGTATTGACATGCACACCGGCGACCTTGACGCGGCGGACGCGTGGTATCGGGAAAAAGCCCCGCGGGAGCCGACGCACCTGGACGTCATGCGGCGCTACCAGTATCTCACTCAGGCCATGGTGGAGCTGGAGGACGGCAGACCGGACGCGGCGCAGCTGACGCTTGCCCCGCTGGAGCCGTACATCCAAAACTGCGCCCGCATCATCGACGGCATTCACCTGAATGTCCTGACTGCCATTGCCCTGCACCGCAAGAAGGACGAGGGGTGGCGCGAGCGATTGACGGCGGCGCTGGACGCGGCGGCGGAGTACCGCTTCATCCGCACCGTCAGCGTATATGGCACGGCGGTGCTGCCGCTGCTGGAGGCACTGGACTGGGACGGCAACAAAGCATGGCGCAAGCGGCTGATGGCGGCGGTGCGGACGCAGGCGGCGTTCTACCCGCATTTTCTCGAACCCCGCCTTGCCCCCGGTGAGGAGTTGACGCCCACGGAGCTGCAAATTCTCCATCTGCTCTGCGCCGACAAGTCCAACGCCGAGATCGCACAGATCATGGATGTGAAGCTGCCGACCGTGAAGACCCATGTCAGCCACATCCTCGACAAGCTGGACGTGAAGCGCCGGGCGGAAGCCAAGACAGCAGCGAAGAAGCTGCATTTAGTGCAGGACGACCTGTAAAAACAGCATCCGGCAGATGTCGGATTTCCATATAAAGGCAAGACGATTTTTCAAGGAGGAAAGATATGAAAAAACGAGTATTGAGTATGTTCATGGCGCTGGCTCTGTGTCTGACGCTGCTGCCCGCCCCCGCATGGGCGGCGGAAGCGGACGCGCCGGAGGGCGGAGCCGCGCAAGTGACGACAGCCGGGGGCACAGAACAGGTTTACGGCTCCTTCAACGATGCATGGTCGGCAGCCATCGAAAGTGAAGGCTCGACCTTAAAGCTGCTGAGCGATGTTGAACTGCCAGAGGAAGTGGGAGAAGACGGTCTTCCTGTCAGCGAAGGCAGTTTCACCCTGGATTTGAACAACAAAACTCTCCAGGGAGCCATTTGGAAGCAACTGCTGGAAGTGAGCGGCACAGCGAATATCACCATCAAAAACGGCAGTCTGGTCAACACACAGACTGGGCCCGCAGCGACTGCATCAGCGACAGAGTTGGTCGCTCTGAAAATTTCCGGCGGAACCGTTGCTCTTGACAATGTGAATTTGACCAGCGGCATTAATTCGGAGGGTAAGCATTCCTCTGCACTGTATATCACTGGTGGCAGCCTTACGGCAACCGGCAGCACCTTCACCGGAGAAGTCGGGGTGTTCTGCGAACATTCCGGCACACGTCCTGCATTAAGCATCGCAGATGCAACTCTAAACAACGGAATTTTCTATTGGGTGGCGGATGCCCAAGCGAGTGATACTGCCGGGTTGGAGGCAATCTTTGCCCATGGCAGTATGCTGTTTAACCAAGACGATAAATATATCGACCTTGCCAGTAAGGAGTATTGGCATATTGAAAATGTTGGAGCCATTTTTCTCTACACCGAGGGATGTATCGTCAAGCCGCACACTCACGAGGTTGTGAACGGAGCGTGTGAATGTGGAGCAACCTTTGCCGCCAGCGTGACGCAAAACGGCGCGGTCACCTATTATAAGGATTTTCACACCGCCCTCGATGCCGCCAAGGCAGGCGATACGCTGACGCTGCTGACGGATGTGAAGGGCGACGTTTGGGTGACCATCGACAAGGCGATCACCTTCGATTTGAACGGGCACAGAATCTATGACCTGACCGTGGAGTGCAAAATCATCCTCAAGGATTCCGCCGGAGGAACGGGCAAAATTGCCGAATGGCTGAGAGTTGAGAATGGTCTGCACATCGGCGACCTGTTGGAGGAGGGTTATGCCCTCCGGAATGCTGGAACCGGCGCGTGGTACGGTGAGACGGAGCAGACGGTGGGCAATGTCACTGTGCAGCAGGCGCCCATTACGAGTGTCACACTGACTGCCCTGAACGCAGATGGTACAGCTGCCTCAACGTCCATACCCTATGGAACAACAGGCGGCATCAAGCTGTCCGCAAGCTGCACCAGACAGGGCGCGGGCGAGCTTTCGTGCCAATGGTATACAATCGGTGGTACACTCCAGCTGATCGATGGGGCAACGGAGCCAGTTTATCAACTGCCCGCCGATCTCTCTGTGGGAGAGTACACCTACCGCGTCACCTTCACGGCGGACGGCTATTCCAAGAGCGCCGACATCACCATCACCATCACCGCCACCAACAAGATCGTTCCCACCGGCGAGCCGACACTGAGCGCGACGACGCTGACCTACGGTCAGGCGCTCTCCGCCATCAAGCTCTCCGGCAAGCTCCACGACAATGTCAACAACAAGGATGTCGAGGGCACGTTTACGTGGGTGGACGGCACGGTCAAGCCCAGCGCGGGTTCGTATGAAGCGGCGTGGAAATTCACTCCCGCCGACGGCGATACCTACGCCGAGACCACCGGCACGGTGACGATCACCGTCAACAAGGCGAAGCCCACCGGCGAGCCTGTTTACACCAAGATCACCGCCGCGAATAAGACGCTGAAGGACGCCGCGCTGAAGCCCAATACCAGCTGGCCCACCGGCACGATCCAGTGGGTGGACAAGGACGGCAAGGAGCTGCCCGACACCACCGAGGTCAAGGCGAACACCACCTACAAGTGGATCTTCACCCCGACCGGCGCGGACGCGGACAATTACACCACGGCTGAAGGTACGGTCATCCTCTACTCCGTCAGCACCGGCGGCGGTGGCGGCGGTTCCTCCTCTGACCGGGATACCTCCAGCAGCGACACGGTCAAGACCGAAACTACCAAGAATAACGACGGCTCCGTCACCAAGACGGAGACCAAGAAGGACGGCACCAAGGTGGAGACCACTACCGCCAAGGACGGCAGCACTTCCAAGACCACAACCAATCCCAACGGCAGCTCCGTGACCGAATCCAAGGACGCCGCCGGTTCCACCGGCACGGTGAAGACCGACAAGCACGGCCAGACCGAGGCGAAAACCGCCCTCAGCAGCAAGGCCATCGAGGACGCAAAGAAGTCCGGCGAGCCGGTGAAGGCCCCTGTGGAGGTCAAGGCCACCCGCGATTCCAACACCGCCCCCACCGTCAAGGTGGAACTGCCCAAGGGCGCGGGCGAAACCAAGGTGGAAATTCCCGTTTCCAACGTGAAGCCCGGCACTGTGGCGGTCATCGTCCATCCTGACGGCACCGAGGAGATCGTCAAGAACTCCCTGCCCACCGAGGACGGCATCCAGCTGACGGTCAACGGTGGCGCGACGGTGAAGATCGTTGATAATTCTAAGGATTTCATCGACACCCGGAACCACTGGGCCAAGGACGCCATTGACTTTGTCAGCGCCCGTGGGCTGGTGAACGGCATGAACGATTCCATCTACGCCCCCAACAACTCCACCACCCGCGCCCAGCTTTGGACGATTCTGGCCCGCCAGAACGACGCGGATCTGAATGGCGGCAACACTTGGTACGAAAAGGCGCAGTTGTGGTCCAAGGACAAGGGCGTTTCCGACGGCGCGAACCCCAACGGCACCATCGACCGCGCACAGATGGTCACCATGCTGTGGCGGGCCGCAGGCCAGCCCACGGCGGGCGGTACGGCGAACTTCACCGACGTCCCCGCTGACAGCTACTACGCAAACGCCGTGTCCTGGGCCGTGGAAGGCGGCATCACCGCCGGTGTCGGCGACGGTCGCTTCGACCCCGCCGCCACCTGCACAAGAGCACAGATCGCAACCTTCCTCTGGAGGGCCATGGCTGAGTAAATCAAGCAACTGCCCAGAAAAGGAATGAAGCGGGGGTACCCCCGCTTCCCGTAGGGTCACCCTACGGGATACTCTCTGCCCGTGGAGACCCGATCCGGGCGGGGAAAAACCAGAGGTATACACATATTCCGGAGGAGGATCATATGAAGAAACGAGTATTGAGCCTGTTCATGGCACTGGCGCTCTGCCTGACGCTGCTGCCCACGGCGGCGCTGGCGGAGGAGAACACCACCGAGCCGAGCACCCAACTGACCGAACCCACCCCCGTCCCCCAGGAGCCGAAGACTCCGGACCAAGGGGAGAACACGGAAACCCCCAACCAGCCGGAGGAACCTTCCCAGGACGAACCGCCCGCCGCAGACGAACAGCCTGGGGTTCAGTCGGAGCCTGCGCCCCAGGCGGCGGAAGTCCCGGCGGAGAACGCCGTGGCACAGGTGGGGAATGTGAACTACGCCAACATTACGGACGCCTTTGCCGCAGTGAAGGGGAACGGCGGCACGCTGACGCTGCTGGCGAATTGCAGAACACCGAATACGAACGAACGATTCGATATTTCCGGCAATTACACTTTGGACTTAAACGGCTGGACGCTGACCGCCTGTCTGGCACTGAAGACAAAAGAGTCTAACCTCACCATCCAAGACAGCAAGGGCGGCGGCAAACTCCAGGCTCCCGGCGACTGGGATGCACTGACCGTCGACGCCGGAAGTGCGACCATCAAAAGCGGTACGCTTGCATCTGGCAGCAAAGGATCCCCGATTTCCTTTGGCGATTGGGGGGACTGCGGCACGCTGAACATTGAGGGCGGGTCGTTTGAAACCGGACGCGTTCACATTGGATACGACGGCGGCAAGACCGTGATTTCCGACGGTGCGTTCCATGAACTGCAGGTTTACAAAGTGGGCAACAAGAAGTCCAATGTTTCCATTTCCGGCGGTACCTTTGACACCGTGACGCTGAACTACGGCATCACCGAAGAGGACATTCTGGCCAGCGGATACACCTTCGTCTACCAGAGTGACGGTTCTGCCGCTTCTACTCTGACCAACGTCAAGGTCGTCTCCCAGGAGACCGCGAACGCTTTGGTTTTGCTGACGGTGGATGGAACCGAGACCCCTTACCGCAGCTTTGAGAAAGCCCTGACCGCCGCCCAGGAGCGGGGCGGGACGCTGACCCTGCTGAATCATGTGACCACGGAACAAGTCAACGTCAACAGCGGCACGTTTACGCTGGACTTGAACGGCCATACGCTGACGAGCGGAGATTACAATACGCTGGTCGTCGGCGGCGGCAGCGTGACCATTCAGGACAGCAAGGTCGGCGGCGTTATCAGCAACACCAGAAGCGACGGCATAGCGGTTTACTGCTACGGCGGGAATGTCACGATTCTTGGCGGCTCCTTCTCGTCCAAGCTTCACTGGGAGGAGTCCGGTACGGTCTCGCTTCGGGGCGGGGCGTTCCGCTCCTTGGACAGCAAGGCTGGCTCCTGGCTGTCGGCAATCCCGGAGGGGAAAGCCCTGGTAAGGGACGACGACCACAGTGTTGTGGATGCCAGCGCAAAGACAATTAGTACGCCTACCGGCTCTTACGTACTGGCCGACCACGAAAAACATGATTGGCAGGCGGGCAAATGTGCCTGCGGACGGGAACACACTGACCACACCTGGAAGGACGGCAAATGCACCGTCTGTCATCTTACCTGCTCCCACGGGACAATCGGCGGGGACGGCGTGTGCAAGACCTGCGGCACCAAATTCACGGCGAAGGCGAACCACGACTATTACAAGCATCTGTCCGATGCCCTGGCAAGCGAGAACGTTGATGATGTGACCCTGCTGGCGGACGATACCCTGTCGACGGATGTGAGACTTGAGCGCGACATCATGTTCTTCCCGAACGGCCACACCGTCAGTGGCGAGGGCGCAATCGTGGTGCCCCGCGGCAAGAGGCTGGTTCTCGGAGAGAAAGACGAAACTGAGAAAGCCGGAAACGCCGGTGCGATTCGGGTGGAGGACGGCGGCAGGCTGATGGTCGACGAAGATTTTACAGGAACTGTCCAGACGCTGACCGTCTCGGAGACGGCAGATATCAAACTTAGCGGCGGTACGTATAGAACCATCACCGGCTCGAGACAGAAGGCGGGGACGCTGCTGAAATATAATGAGAAAACCAGTGAAAAATACTTTGCATTCCAAAAGCGGGACGGCACATTTGCGCGGTACGACCAGAAGATTCTATCTGAAACGCCGCTGGAAAATGTGACCGTGGTTTACTGCCGGGATAAACAGCTGACGGAAGCGTGCGGCGAGACCTGCGAATACTGTGATGGAGCGCTTCGATGCAGAATCGGGGCGTCTGGCTATCGGGATATGAGCGATGCGATTCGCGATGTTCCAGACGGCGGAACCATTACGCTGCTGCGGGACTACTCTGCGGTCAACAATATCTCGGCAAATGTCGACCGTGCGTACACCATCGACCTGAACGGCCATTCGGTTCGGAAGGACAGAGGCAGTATCAGCCTGGCGGTGTTTGCCGGTACGCCGAAGATCATGGATTCCAAGGGCGGCGGCGTCATCGCTGGGCTGTCCATCGACAGCAGTCTTGACCTGACGTTGGCCGACCTGCTGCCGAAGGGCTGGGACTTTCAGAAGAGCGACGGAAGCTGGCTGAGTACGACGGATCTGGAAGGAAAAACGGCGTCCGATGTCACCGTGGCGCAGCTTCCCATCCAGAGCATGAAGTATCCCACCGAGATGAGCATGACTTATGGTGGTACGGGGACGCTGATTGTCAAGGTAGCGAAGGGAAACGGCGCAGGCGCTGTGAGCTTCCAGTGGTACAAGGTGGAGGACGGCAAAGAGACAGCAGTTGGCAGTGCGACAACAAAGAATCAATTTGATCTCGCCGCACAAAACTTATCCGCAGGCCAGCATACCTTCCGCTTTTCCGCCACCTGCGACGGCTACAAGAAGATGAGCGGGGATATTGCTGTGACGGTACAAAGGGCCAACATCAGCGCAAGCCTCATCACGCCTCCCACAGCGCAGGAAAACCTGACCTATACCGGACAAGAGCAGGCGCTGATTATCGCGGGCAGCGTGGCGGACTATGGCACCATGCAGTACAGCCTGACCGAGAACGGTACATACAGCCAGGACATCCCTGCCGGCACCGATGCCGGAACGTATACCGTGTGGTATCGGGTGATTGGCGATGCAAACCACAACGATACCGCACTCGCCAGCGTGCCGGTCAGCATTGGGAAGAAGCCGCTGACGATCACCGGGGTAACGGCTGCGTCCAAGCCCTATGATGGCACGACAGACGCGGACATCTCCAGCGTGTCCTTCGACAACATGACCTTGACCCGAGGCACAGACTACACCGTGACCGCCAGATTTGACGATGCCGGTGTGGGCAGCGGCAAGAACATCACTGCCACAGTGACCTTGATGGGGCAGGCCGCGAAGAATTACGTCCTGGAGCAGAGCAACTTCATGACCACTGGCAGCATCATCAAGGCCGCTGCGCCTGACTTCACCAGGGAAACTGGGCTCGTCATTGTAAACGGCCACGAAAAGACCTACACTGTGACGCTTCCCACTCTGCCCACGCTGGAAACGCCCAAGGAGTACGGTGCGCTCACCTATGAGATCGGCGGAGTCAAACTGGATGGCGGCTACTACACCGGCGGCGCGAAGGTGGAAAACGGCAAGCTGATCCTGCCGATTCAGAAAAATGACGTGGAAACCACCGACTCTGTGGGCACAGTGACCGTGGTGATTAAGAGCGCAAACTATGAGGACATCACGCTGACCGTCAATGTCAATGCCACCAACAAGCTTGTCCCCACCGTGACGGCACCTACGGCAAACGCCCTGACCTACAACGGCGCAGAACAGGCTCTGGTTACAGCGGGCAAGACCACCGGCGGCACGATGCTCTACCGGCTTGGCGATTCTGAGTGGAGCGAGCAGCTCCCCACAGCGAAAAACGCCGGGAAATACACCGTTTGGTATAAGGTGCAGGGAGACGCGGAGTACGCAGATGTGGCAGAGCAGAGCTTGACTGTGACCGCAGCGAAGAAAGCCGTCACCGTTACGGCGCTTGACAAGAGCGCCCACACCGGCAGCACCGCGCCCGACCTGAGCAGCCCGGAAGCAGATAAGAATTACAAGGTGGAAGGTCTGCTTGGTGCAGACACCCTGAGCGGCACGGTAACATTGACTTACGAGCAGACACCGGATATGAACAAACCCGGCAAAACTGCAATCAACATTACTGGTACGCTGTCAAATGACAATTATAAGATCACTTATGTTCATGGAACACTGACCGTTTCCGATCGGCCTTCCAGCGGCGGCGGTGGTTCCTCCTCTGACCGGGATACCTCCAGCAGCGGCACGGTCAAGACCGACACCGTCACGAACCCGGACGGCTCCGTCACCAAGACGGAAACCAAGAAGGACGGCACCAAGGTGGAGACCACCACCGGCAAGGACGGCTCCACCGTCAAGACCACCACCAACCCCAACGGCAGCTCCGTCACCGAGACCAAGGCCGCTGACGGCTCCACCGGCACGGTCAAGACCGACAAGAACGGCAACACCGAGGCGGAGACGAAGGTCAGCACCAAGGCCGTGGAGGATGCGAAGAAGTCCGGCGAGGCGGTGAAGGCTCCCGTGGAGGTCAAGGCCTCCCGTGATTCCAGCACCGCCCCCACCGTCAAGGTGGAGTTGCCCAAGAATTCCGGCGACACCAAGGTGGAAATTCCTGTTTCCAACGTGAAACCCGGCACGGTGGCGGTTCTTGTCCACGCGGACGGCACCGAGGAGATCGTCAAGAACTCCCTGCCTACCGAGGACGGCATCCAGCTCACCGTGAACGGCGGCGCGACGGTGAAGATCGTTGATAATTCTAAGGATTTCGCCGACACGAGAAATCACTGGGCCAAGGACGCCATTGACTTTGTCAGCGCCCGGGGCCTGGTCAGCGGCATGAGCGGGACGACCTACGCCCCCGATGCCTCCACCACCCGCGCCCAGCTGTGGACGATCCTCGCCCGCCAGAACAACGCGGACTTGACCGGCGGCGCGACCTGGTTCGAGAACGCGCAGAATTGGGCCAAGGCCAAGGGCATTTCCGACGGCGCGAACCCCAACGGCACCATCAACCGCGCCCAGATGGTCACCATGCTGTGGCGCGCCATGGGCCAGCCTGCCGCTGCCTCCGGCGCCAGCTTTGCTGACGTGCCCGCTGACAGCTACTACGCGCAGGCCGTGGCCTGGGCCGTGGAGAACGGTATTACGACCGGCACCGGAAACGGGAAGTTCAGTCCGGATAATACCTGCACAAGAGCACAGATCGCGGTATTCCTCTATCGTAATTATCAGAGCAAGTAATTTGTAATCGAATCACAAACCCCGCAATAAGAACGGCGGCAAAGGATCACCATGTCCTTTGCCGCCGCCTTTTTATCTTTTGGAGCAAAAAAGAAGCAGGGTGTAACCCCCACTTCTCCGTTACTGATCTTTCTTTTTCTTCATTTTCTCTACCTGACGACAGAGGTCGATATAGTCCCTTGATTCAGCATCGTCTTTTCCGGAGAAGAATTCCAGAACATCGGCGCTGACGGAATTCGGACGAGAGGTGCCAGCGTGTGCAATGGCATCCAAGCTGATGTGCAGCTCACGGGCAATAAGGAAAATAGTTTCGCCCTTCGGATTGCTGCGACAGATCTCCAAATCCATGATCGTTCTTGTATTCATGCTTAGCTTGCGGGCTAATTCTCGCTGAGAAAGACCCCGTTCCTCTCTGGCCTCTCTCACAGCCTTTGCCAGAAGATCGAGCGCAACATACACATTCATCACCTCTACTACCATTTTAGTGTGTACTTCAGCTCACTTAAATCGGTATGTAGGGCAGTATTGTGATGTACTGTAACTCACCATTGGAAAGGAGTTGTATTTCTTGAAGCAAATCTCTAAATTAAGGAATTTCCAGTAAAAGACCGCGTTTGTTGGTGCGATGCGGATAGCGGACCTTAGTCAAATTGATAGAAGCACTGCTATTTATCATATAGCTTTTACGGTTCTAAACGGTGTATTCAACTACACCGCTTTGTATTGCTTAAATTACCATATTTTCTTTTTCCATCGGCTCATTGTGCCGTTGGAAAATTTTTTTGAAAATTTTTGCCGAAACTTTGCCAAAACCGCACCTTCCATTCGGGATAGAAGCGAAAGGGGAAGAAAGCCGACCTCTCGGTGCATGAGAGGAGGTGAACGACTCTTGGAGCTGACACCATCCCAAAAGAAAACCGTTAGACATCAGTTCGACAGCTTTTGCAGGAAGGTTCTGCGCGAAGAAGCCCGCGATTATGAGCGTCATATCGCGTGGCGTTCCAACCATGAGGTATCCCTTTCGGAGCTGTCAGAGGAGCAGGAGCGCCAAATGTATGTGCTGGACGAGTATCCGTCCGAGCAGACGCATTTTCATGTGCGGGGCTATGATGTGGCAATCGAAAACGAAGATCTTGCCAATGCCCTGACGGTGCTGCCGGATGATAAGCGTGACATTGTTCTGCTTGCCTATTTCCTTGATATGACCGATCAGGAAATTGCGGACAAGCTGGACATGGTACGCCGTACCGTGCAATACAAGCGCGCTCAGTCCCTCAAGGAATTGAAAAAAGAAATGGAGGTTACTGAAGATGGCGCGCAATCTGAGTAATACCGCTGCATCTCTGCTGCCTTACTCGACCATCGAAGCGGCAGCGTCCGGCAATGTGGACGCGATCAATGCTGTGCTGAAGCACTATGAGCGTTATATTGCGGCTCTGGCAACCAGAACCCTGTATGACGAAAACGGTGTTCCGCACCTTTGCCTCGATGAAGAAAAGGTATGCAGAATGCGAACCAAGCTGATTACCAAGATTCTTGACTTCAAGGTAAACAAAACAGCCTAAAACCCATAGCAGCCCGTGCAGGAGCGTGTCCCCCTTTCCACGCTTCTGCAACGGGCCATTCGTGCATCCGCGAGGAAAGGTTCTTATCACCCGATAGGAGCCTTTCCCGGCTGATCCACAGCCAAATATCACACGCGCCTGAAAGCGCGGATCTGCTGTACCTTGAAAATTTCATAGGTAACCGGATAACGAACCTGAACGGAGCAAAGCCCAGCAAATGGCGCGCCATGATCCGCACGGAAAGGAGGATTTGGGCGAGCGATTCAGCCAGTTTGCATCTGTGTGTGGCATCACAGATGGCCATGACCTCCGTTCAGCTAACGATACTCCCGCGTTGAACGCCCTCAAAGCATTGCGCGGCGCACCCATCAGCATGGGCCGGGGTGAGATTCCCGTGGGCGGCTGCCAGCCGCCATCCGGTTTGCCACTATTTATAGCGTGATAATAACAACTTATAACTTTTACTATTTTGGGAGGTATCCCCATGACAGATAAAATCGGCTTAACGATTGAAGAAGCCGCAGACTATACAGGCATTGGCAGAAACACCATGCGGAAGCTCGTGGAATGGGAGAAGATTCCCGTACTGCGGATCGGACGCAGATACATCATCCGCATAGATGTCATTCATAAGTTCATGGAAGCCAACCAGGGTGCAGATCTTCTGGTGCGGGAACAGGTCCGTGCGGTCAGATGAAGGACAGGACAGTGCGGAGCTTTTTATTTGCCGGTTCATGTGAGGTCTGCTATAATAGCAGACAACACATCATAACAGCTCCGTTTGCCGCTATGAGAGGAGAAGCACTATGGCAAAAGGTTCTGTAAGAAAAAAGGGAAAGAAGTGGTACTATCGGTTCTATGTAGAGGATGCCAGCGGCAACAGCGTTCAGAGGGAGTTTCCCGGTTCTGAGAGCAAGAGCGAAACGGAAGCCATGCTCCGCAAGGCCATGGCGGATTATGAGGAAAAGCAATTCGTAGCAAAATCCGAAAATCTAACCCTTGCAGGGCTGCTGGACAAGTGGATTGAGGAGGAACTGAAGCCCGGTTCTCTGAGCAACGGCACGGTGGCCGCCTACATCGACACAGCCAGACGCATCAAGAAGCACCCCATCGCCGACCGCAAACTGAAGAAGATCACACCGGATCATCTGCAAAGCTATCTGGACCTGCTGAGCCTTGGCGGTGAATGGCCGGACGGCACGGTAAGGAAAGCGCTGAGCAGCGGCTCCATGCGGCAATACTCCGCTGTGCTGCAAGGTGCGTTCCGCTTCGCGGTGTTCCCGAAGCAGTACCTCTCCTTCAATCCCATGCAGTATATCGTGTACCGCAAGAGGACGGAGGATTATGACCTGTTTTCGGAGGACGGAACGGATGAGGATGTTCCAATTATCCCGACGATCTCCTACGAACAGTTTCTTGAATTGAATGAGATGCTGTTCAAAAAGAAAAACCCCGCCCTTCTGCCTATCCAGATCGCGTACTACACCGGACTTCGCATTGGCGAGGCTTGCAGCCTGACCTGGCAGGACATTGACCTGAAGGAGCAGCGGCTGACGGTGAGACGCAGCATCCGCTACAACTCGGCGCGGCACAGGACGGAGATTGGCACCACGAAGCGCAAAAAGATCCGCTCAGTGGATTTCTGCAACACACTGGCGGAGATTTTGAAAGAGGCAAAGAAAACGCAGATGCTTGACCGCCTTGCCTGCGGGCCGCTATACAGCCAGAATTACTACCTGAGCATTGAGGAAAAGAACCGCACCTACTATGAGGTCTACAGCCTGCCGGTTTCAGAGCATCCTCCAGAGGGCTATCAGGCGATCAGCCTTGTCTGTGTGCGGCAGGATGGCCGGTATGAGTCTCCGGCAACGGTTTCCAATGTGTGTCGGGCAGCAAAGAAAAGAGTGGACGGTATGGAGAGCTTTCATTTCCACCAGCTTCGCCACACCTTCACCAGTAATCTGCTGTCCTACGGCGCAGCGCCGAAGGATGTGCAGGAGCTTCTTGGTCATTCGGATGTGACGACCACAATGAATATTTACGCACACGCCAGTAAGGAAGCCAAGCGAGACGCCGCGAAACTGCTGGACAAGGTGCAATAAGACTTTCCCTTGTTCTTTCCCGGCAAGGGAAAAAACAAGGGAAATTGAGAGCAGAGAAACATCCAGATGCCTTGAAAAGCAAGCAATTTCAGGACTTCCAAGAAAAATGATTTATAAACTGCGATTGATTGGAACAATCCGGGATAGCTTAGATCCCAGATGCATAGAAACTGTTTGATTGTATTTTAGCATTTTTGATTCGAAAAAGCAATAGAAAAGTTGCAAATAATAAATATTTTTTCAGAAAGCCGGTGCTTTGCATCGAATATTGTTCCGTTAACGGAACAATGCGGATAAAAACGGGGAGCCGGATTTTCCCGGCTCCCTGATTGTATACCAAAACCACGCGTTAGACGCGTGGTTCGGTAAGAATTAAATAGTTGAGCAGAAAAAACTCCTTCTGGTAAGATAAAGATGCGGTCTGCCAACTGCAACTTATAAACCAGAAGGAGGCCACTCAATGGGAATGAATGACATCAATAGTTTAGCGCACACAAAATGGAATTGCAAATATCATATTGTGTTTGCGCCAAAGTATCGGCGGAAAGTATTCTACCAAGAGAAACGAGAAGCCGTAGGAAAAATTCTAAGGCGGCTGTGCGAATGGAAGGGAGTACGCATAGTAGAAGCGGAAGCTTGTCCGGATCACATCCATATGCTGGTAGAAATACCTCCTAAAATCGCAGTATCAAGTTTTATGGGGTATCTGAAAGGAAAGAGCAGTACGATGTTGTATGAGCAATTCGGCGAATTGAAGTATAAGTATCGCAACAGGGAATTCTGGTGCAAGGGGTACTATGTAGATACCGTGGGAAAGAATGAGAGCCGAATTGCGGAGTATATAGAGAACCAGCTAAAAGAGGACGAAATGGGTGAGCAACTTACCATGAGTCAGTAC
>CDZG01048372.1_pt1 | contig 36314 bp, 34 predicted proteins | sample 557741 | NCBI WGS metagenome assembly CDZG01 (sample SAMEA3182086, study PRJEB8094) | gut metagenome | biome: human; feature: gut; material: Stool; isolation source: human stools | place: Canada | collected 2013-01-21
GCCTGAATCTTGTTTACCGCAGTAGATGCGGTATCGGTGAACCACGCAAAGGTGGTGCCGATGAGCATTGCAACGCTTAAAACAAGTGCAAAAGCGCTTGAAAGCAATGCTTTTTTGCTGTTTGTTTTTGTCATTTTCAATGACCTCCCTTATTTTTTGCCGGTAATAGGATTGCGGATACACTCCGCTTTACCGACAAAAACGGAGGTATCAGGTTGAGAGTTTTGTACTTCCTTGCATTTTCGTCAAGGTGACTAATGCGAGGTTAACAGTACCCCCCCCCATGATGATTTTTTGCCGATTGTGCAGTTTTCATAAAGAATTTCTCCTCCCTGTTTTTCGGCATGCCGAAATTTTTTTATATTTCGGGCAATCAAAGAACACAAGCTCACGCTTATGTCCTTTGATTGCCCCTCCGCCGTGATAGGCGGAGAGGACTTGATTTTTTTGTGATTTTCAGTTAATCGGCAACAACATTGAACCAGTCGCCGTCTTGTTCCACATGGTAGCCTGCAGCAACGAAAACTTCGTTGTCTCCAAGGGTCGGGTTAGACGGGTCATACTTATAGAAGCTGCCGCCCTTGACGGTAATCTTCGCATTGGAGCCGTCCTTGCAGTTTAAGGTTCTGGTAGGATCGGTAGCCTTAAAGGTACCGCCGTTGATTTCGATCGTAGCATTGCCGAGGGCATAGATCAGATCGCATACAGGGTCATCGGCAGGCACACCGACCTGACGGAAATCACCGCCGTTGATGATAACCTTGCTGTTTCCGTCGGCGGACACAGCCATAGCTCCGCCGGTAGTGCCGCTCGTATCCCTATTGTACACAGCATATACATCGGCGTTGATCGTAAACTGAGCGGTTCTTTCCGCCTGAACTGCACCAAAGCGTCCGTTAGCCTGCATATTCTGGGTGATTTCGTGCTTTCCGGAAGAAAAGCTGATTGCAGACAGAATGGTGGCAGCATCTTCATCGTATGTATTACCAAACGAATCCGATTCGGAAACTGCCTGTGTAGCGTCAACGCTGATACCGAAGGAAACCTTTGCCGCCCAATACGGATCATTATTTTTCGGGTTAGCTTCGTTTCCGACTTCCGTAGGCATATAAAGCACCATTGCATAGACCTTTGTAGTGTTGGTAGCAAGGTCTGCACCGACAACACCGGTGTCTCCAATACTATTAAGCGTTTTGGCGCTGTCTTGCACAGCACTGATAGCCGCCGCGCGGTCTGCATATGCAGCATCGGCTTCCGCTACACCCAACTTCACATAGTCGCTGAGACTATATTTGTTGCCCAAAACATTTTTGCCGGTGCTATTGTAAAGGTTATAAATGCCGAGCGTATACTTCAGTGCAAGCGTTCCTGCGTTCTTGACGCGAAGATATACGACCTCTGTACGACCGGGTTCCCACTGCGTGCTGTCCTCGAACACCTTAGTTGTGTCGTTCACCTTTTTCCATTCGGTGAAATTTTTGCTGTACTCTAATTCTACGTCCAGATTACCTGCCTGAATCTTGTTTACCGCAGTCGAAGCAGTGTCGGTGAACCACGCAAAGGTGGTGCCGATGAGCATTGCAACGCTTAAAACAAGTGCAAAAGCGCTTGAGAGCAATGCTTTTTTGCTGTTTGTTTTTGTCATTTTCAATGACCTCCCTTATTTTTTGCCGGTAATCGGTTTGCGGATACACTCCGCTTTACCGACAGAAAACGGAGGTATCAGGTTGAGAGCTTTGTTTTTCCGTTCGCTTTCGTCAAAGTGACTAACGCGAGGTTAACAGTACCCCCCACCCAGAGTGAAATTTGTCAATTGTGCAATTGTCATAAATGAATCCCACTTGACAATATGTAATCGCGTGTTTCCGCGTTTACACCGTTGGTGTGCTATCCGAATCGGGCTGTTTTTCCTGCTCTGCGGGCTGCGGCTGATTTTGCGCCATCTGCGCCTTCATTTGCAGCAGCTCCTGCATCATTTTTTGGGCTTCGGCGCGTTCGGCTTCTATCTTATCCCTCTCCGCCTGCAGCTCTGCCTGCTGCTCCGCCTTATAAGTGCGGAAGAGGCGTATGCAGCGGATGCCCTCGGTAAGTATTAAAAGCATAAAGGGAATAAGTATGCAGACTATATATCCCGGTGTGGTTTTAAGGAACCGGAAAAATGTTCCTACCTTCGGAATATGCGATTTGTATTTACCCAAAACATAAGGGTAGGTGACTATGGTCTCATCGTCGGTGTCGGTCGTTGTACCGTAGGTTACAAAGCCGGGCTCGCCGTTTGCGTCGGTCGTGAGGCGGCGGATCTTATGGGTTACGGTCTCGCCGTAGTTTGAGCTGTTCTGCGAGGTGTAGGCGATGATATCGCCCTCCTTAAGGGTTGAGGGGTCAACCTCCTTTACAAGCACCAAATCGCCCGCGTTGAAATCCGTCTTTTTCATTGAATCGGAAAGCACTATAAACGCCTTGAAGCCGAAAAGATTACGGTCGGCACGGTCGAAGGTCGCAACAGACACTATCGTGAAAATCATCATGCAGGCGGCAAGCGCCACAATGAGCCAGACTATCACGCTCTTAATTATGTTCCATACTTTCATTTACAGCTCTCCTTTTTAACTAAAAAGCTTGCCCGGGTTATTCTTGGTCTGAACACCGTCGGCACACATTGTAAACTGCAAATCAAGGTTCTGCGCTTCATTACCCTTTTCCTCGGGGAAACGGAATGTAACCGTGAGCGTTTTTCGCTCATTAATTTTAAGCGTATCATCCGCCGCCTTCACGCCCTCGCGCGAAAGCGACTCCGCCGTACCGGAGTAAAGAACCTTGTCGCCGTCGGAAACGGTAATATCAAGCACGCTTGAAAGACCGCCCGAAACATCCGAGAGATATATTTTATAGTAAACATCCCATGTACTGTCGTTCTTGATGAAGAAATCCTTTTTAACGGTCATGCCCGGCTCGAAAATGAACTCATGTTCGTTTATTACAGGCTTGCCGTCGTTAAGATTGATTTTAACTTCACCGGTTTTGAAAATATTGTTATCCACCGAAACGCTTGCGAAAACCAACGCGAAGGTGGTGATTGCCAAGCAAACGGTAAGCAATATTATTGCGATTATGCCGCCTGTCAGCTTCTTACCGGTTTTTGAATTATGCATTTTCTTCTTCCTCCCTGCGCCTGCGGGCGATTAAAACTATTATGAAGCAGCCCGACACAGCCGCGGCAACAGCCCACGGAAGAACGGCGGAGCTATCCCCTGTCTTCGGCGGAATAAGGTTTCCGGTCTCCTCGACCCACCACTTGAAATCGGCTGTCAGCTGCTTGTTTTGATATTCGTTGCCGGTATCGGTTTCAAGATAGGCGGTGATTTCGTAGTAAAGCTCATCCTCCGCGTCGCCGTTTGAATTAAGCGTATGCGAAAGGCTCTTGGGCATGTCGCGCACAAGTCCGTCATACATTTCCTCGCCGGTGGTAAGAAGCGTTATTTTGACCTTGAGCACCTCCGCCAGCTTTTCGCTGCCCTGCCGCACATCCGCATGATAGCGGACGGTCACCGTGCCGTTATGTGAAACGCGGACGCGGAAATATTTGGTCTCCCTGTCGCCCGGGAACATATTGGTGACCTTGAACGGTTCGTTCTCCTGCGGATTTTTCTTATAAAGCCGCAGTGCCTCGGCGATTACTTTTTCTCTGTTGACAGCAGAGGAGGTGTTCCCCGAGGAAGCGGCAGCCGAAACGGAGGATGATTCGTTTTCACCGGTTTTCGTCTCCCCCGATGAGCCGCTTTCGCTGCTTGAGGTTATCAGGTTGTCCGGTACGGAAACCGTTGCCGGGAGCGACTCCTTACCTTTGCGAATCAATACAACCGCCAGCGCCGCTATGCTTATGCACAGCAAGACCGAAAGCAGAATAATGGTTATTTTAATTTTTTTATTTTTCATTGCCATCCCCCTCAGCATCGCTGCTGTTGATTTTTTCACTTTTTATATACGCCTTCACAACGCTGAAAATGAGCTTGAAATTCCTCTCGGCAATTTCGTCATTGCCCGCGCGCGGATTGCTAAGCTGCTTCATGGCTTCGCCCAAAAGCGTATCAAGAATATGGTGCATGACCGAGTCGACATCGGTCGATTCGGGAAAGGCGGTCTTCATTTTTTCCAAAAGCACCTTGTAGCGCCGCATATGCTCTGTGCGGGCATACTTTTGAAAGCTTGAGGAGTAATAATAGCGCACATAAAACACCGTTTGTTCCTTATGAGTCATAAGAAAATTCCAACACTTCATAAAGAGCACACGGCAGCGCATTTCGAAATCTATGCTGTAATAATTCAAAACGGGAAAATTTTCAAGTATCACGCCCAATTATACCGATAAAATAATTATGCCGAGGAAATAATGCTTTAGAAGTTTTTTCTACAGTATATAATAAAAATCCTCGGCATAAGTATTATTCTATAAAACCAAATACTTTTAGTTTTTCATATTCAGATAAAGTATCCCATGCCTTAACAGGTTGTTTTCCAAGCGTTTGCCTAACTGCTTTAGTAATGATTTCAGTATCGGTTTCTGCATATATTTCAGTTGTGCTAATTTCACTATGCCCCATTAACTTAGCAATTTCTGGCAGAGTTGCACCCAATCGGTATAATTGTGCTCCATATGAATGACGCAAGAGGTGTGGGTGTGCATTTTTAAGTGTCCCTGTAGTTATGCCTGCTAAATTTCCATATTTTTTTAGAATTCTTTGCACATTATCCTCGGACATACGATGCTTAATTCCGCTACTTTTTGTGTATAGTAAGTAGTCGTCAGGTTGCTTATACGGATGGTAAAGCGAATAATAATACTCAAGATTCTGAATGAATTGATTCTCTGGCAGAGGGACAATTCTTGGCTTATTACCTTTTCCTTGAAGTATAACATATGGTGAACTGGATTCAATCACAATATCTTTTAGTTTGATATTAAGCAATTCATTTAATCTGGCTCCAGTTGAAAATAAAAACAGCATTATAAAACGGTCACGTATGCCAAAGCGAGTTTGTTCTGGCATTTCAAGGATTTTTTCCACTTGTTCTTTGCTTAACCAATTATGATTTTTAGGCGGTACATATTTAGTTTTTATTTTTAAGAGTTGAGTACAAAGTGTTGAAAATGAGACATCTTTTTCCGCAGCATATGAGACATAGGATTTTATTGCAGCAAGACGTATATTTCGCGTATTAATACTTTTTCCGCTATTGACTAAATTCTGTAAATATGATTTTACAATTTCAAGTGTTACGAACTCCAAAAATACATATTCAACTTTCTTGCCATATACATCAAAAATATATTTACGAAAATCATTGAGACTCGAACGATATGTTTCTATGGTTTTAATACTTTTAAGTTCTATCCTCATATTTTCTATAAATGTGGTTACATAGTAAAAAAATAATATTTCTTTATTCTTCAACATATTTAACACCTATCCCTTCTGTCATTTTTGTTATTTTGGGTATATAAGAGGGAATAAGTTGTGTGACCATATGAAGATAATAGAGCGTGTCTCTAGTGTTGTTATGTCCCATATATTGAGCAAGATATTGAATCCAATTATTAAAATCCTCACCTTTTTCTATACATTTACGCAAATTATTAACTGCAAATAAATGGCGGAGTCCATGTGGAGTAGGTTGCTTTTGCGAAGGATTATAAAAAGAAGATTTTGATAGTATTTTTCTAAAATGATTGTTTACATCCGTTGGAGTATAAAACTCTTTTTCTTTGCTTGGCTGAAAAAAGTAAACTCTTTCCGGCATGATTTGACTATAATATTTATTAAATTTTTTGCACAACTCACACATATCATCACTTATATATACAATACGGTCTTTATGTCCTTTACTATGATATATGTTTAATAATTGAGAATCTAAATCAACATCCTCCATTTTTAATTGACAACATTCCGAAGTTCTCAAACCACATGCATATAATAAACGGAATAAAATTGGGAAGATAATTTCACGATGTGGAGAACGATAATCAGGCTGAAACTGATCGGCTAATTCAAAAAATTCAAATAATTGTTCATCTGAAAACAGTATTGGCTCAGGAGAGGGGTCAAGTTTAATAGAATAATTTGGAATATAAGCGTTCTTTCCTATACTTTGTTGATACGCTCCCAGTTTTTTCATTACTTGAATTCGATTGTTCATTATATTTTTTGATTTTGTATTTGTATTATGAATCCAATCCTCGGCCAATTCTTTATTCAAAACTTCTGTTTCAGGAAATTTTTGTTCACAATAATCGAAAAAATCCATTTTTAACTCATCGAGATATTTTAATTTGTATCCAGAATTTCTCAAAAGCGTTGTCATAGAGTTGTAATCGCACATAAATGATAAATTCATTCAAATTCCCTCCTTGAGCAACTATAATTACTTATAGAAAGGGCACAACGCTTCATATTATTGAAATCCGTAGAAAGATATGGTTTTATAGACTCTTTTCCTGTTTGTCCTAAAGCCGCAGAGATTATGGGTAATGCGACACCATTTTTTAATAAATTGCTAGCAAAGGTTCGTCTTAAAATATGTAAGCCATCATTTTGAATCTGCAAATTGGAATCTGTATCTTTCAATCTTGTTTTCAAAGATCTACAATGACCGGTTTTTCTTTTCAACGGTCCAAATGCAGTGACAAAAATATATGGAGATTTCAATGGGCGTCGTTCATGAAGTATATAATCAATTAATGCATTTTGTGTTTCGACATCCATTTCAAGTTTAAGAATTACACCTGTTTTTTTCTGTTGTATTTGTAATTTACTCGTTTCCCAATCAATATCACAAAATCGTAAATTATAAATATCTGAAGTCCTCAACCCCAAATGTAAAGCAAGAAGATATGTTGCTTTTTCTCTTTTGTCAGCTATACATTTAGGATGTTTCTGTAATAATATTTCCTGAACCTTTTCATCTACAACAGTCACTATATGACTTTCAGATATCGTATATTTAGGAACTGCACAATGTAAGGTAGTATTTTTTGTTAATCCAATTTCTTCTGCATACAATAAGAAAAGTTTCACTTCGATTGATTCAGCTCGTATTCCCATTGGTTTGCGATTTTTAAAATGTTCTGTTAAAAAGTAATCAGAAACCTGTTTATTTGTAATTTCACAAAAGTGCTTTTGCTTATTTTCGAAATAAATAAGAAGTTTTTGTATTTCTTGTAGTTTTCTCTTAATTGTTGCCTGGGCATAGTTATTATTTTGCAAATAATCTTTATAACATTCCCATATGTTTTGATATTCGTTTGTTTGGATTTGTGCAACATTAAAATTTTTGTACATTTTCCATTCAGACAAAGTTCCATCTTGATTATCTGCAAGTAAATGAACCACCCTTTTATAAGTTACCCAAACAGTATAACTTGCATCATGGATTTTTGACGGACTGTGTGGAATAGTTGACAACCAATCATATCCAACTGATAGTGAAAAAGTCTGCTCGTTTTCTCTCAAATATTGATACAACAGTTTCACGGCCATATCAAAACGTTTGATGGATGTAATTGAACTTGCACCAAATGATATCATTTTTTCTTTAGTATTGGTTGCCAGTTCAAGAAAGTTCATTTCTTTTTTTAGCATAATATATTTCTGCCTTTCAATATTTACTCATCGTAAGATGGCAAATACAGAATAACATAAATATATATTTATGCCGAGGATTTTTATTATATACTGTAGAAAAAACTTCTAAAGCATTATTTCCTCGGCATAATTATTTTATCGGTATAAATGTCATTATGCTGATATCAGCATAATGACATAAACTCATCATCGACATACTCAAACGATTTCGCTATCAAATCTTCCTTGCTTTCAAAGAAACGGTATATGTAAGCCACATTGATGCCGCTTTCGGCACAAATCATATTGGTCGCCGTGTTTTCAAGCCCGTTTTCGGCGATGACCTTTATTGCCGCGCTAATCAGCTCGCGCCTGCGCGTTTTGTTAACATCCTTTTCGTAAAGCATTTTTCAACCTCTTTAAGCATTTGCTACAAAACACCCCGAAGCAACGGCAAACCTATAGCTTTTTTAGGAACAGGTTTGCCGATATAAACTCCGAAGCCGTCATACAGACGCGCCACTTTACATTACAGTTGAATTATATCACGGTGTCCCAAAAATTTCAAGTGAAAATGTAATAAAAAGGCAATTTTTTCGCCCGATTTCCGCTGTAGGACATATTTTTAAAAAAAAACTTTAAAAATGCGCGGTTTTGTTATATTATAGAGTGTAATGGCGCTCCCGCAAAATCGGAGCGCGGGAGTGTGATCGATAAAATGAACAAAAAAGAGGGCGAGATTCTATCACCTGCGGGAAATTTTCAAATGCTTGAGGCGGCGGTGCGCTGCGGAGCGGACGCGGTATACCTCGGCGCAAAGGATTTTTCCGCCCGCAGAAACGCGGAAAATTTCACTGCGGAGGAGCTGAAGACCGTAGCCGAATACTGCCATATCCGCGGAGTTAAAGCATATCTCACTTTAAATATTTTGATAAAGGATTCTGAGCTCGGCGCGGCGTGCGAGCTTGCGCGCGGTGCATATCTTGCCGGTATTGACGGCGTTATAATTCAGGATATAGGGCTTGCCTCTATCCTCCGCAAAGCCGTGCCGGGGCTTGCGCTTCATGCCTCCACGCAGATGTCGGTCATGTCCCCCAAGGCTTTGCCGTATCTTAAAAAAGCAGGCTTTAAGCGGGTGGTCGCAGCACGCGAAATGTCATTACCGCAGCTTAAAATTTTCTGCCATGAGGCGGAAAAGGAAGAGCTTGAGACCGAGGTGTTTGTACACGGTGCTTTATGCATGTCCGTCTCGGGACAATGCAAGCTTTCGGCGTATTTAGGCTCGCGCAGCGGCAACCGCGGGCTTTGCGCAGGACCGTGCAGACTCCCCTTTTCCGTTGAAGGCGGCACCGGGCACGATTTAAGCCTTAAGGATCTGTCATTGCTGAATCACCTGTCGGAATTATGCGATATAGGAGTTACATCCTTAAAAATAGAAGGGCGGATGAAGCGCCCCGAATATGTTGCCGCCGCCACTGCCGCCGCATATGCCGCACGAGACAAGGGCTGCATTCCGAAGGATATTGAATATCTTTTAAAAAATGTTTTTTCGCGCTCGGGCTTTACAGACGGCTATTATACCGAAAATTTAGGCCGCGATATGTTCGGCATCCGCACAAAGGAGGATGTCACCGCCGCCGACACCGCTTTTTCGGCGCTGCACTCGCTTTACCGCGGAGAACGGCAAAGCGTTAAAATCTCGGTTGCTTTGACCGCGAAAGCCGATACCCCGCTGCGCCTCACCTTAAGCGACGGCGAGCATACCGTAACAGCCGAGGGTGAAATACCGCAAGCGGCGCAGAATAAACCTATTACCGCCGAAAGAATTAAAGCCGCGGTTGACAAATTCGGCTCAACGCCGTATTTGCCCGAAAAGATCGATGTCATTTGCGAGGACGGGCTGTTCATACCTGCCGCAGAAATTAATTCTCTCCGCAGAGCTGCCGCCGAAAAATTGGATTCGGCTCGCAGCAAAACCGACAGGTACTGCCCGCCGATTCACGGCTTTACCGCGCAAAAGTCCCATTCGGCTGTAAAGCCGCAAAGGCTGTACGCCAGATTTTCCTCCCGATATCAGCTGCCGGATAGGCTCAACAATATCAGCAAAATAATTTTCCCGATAGAGGAAGACCCGCCGGAAATTCCCGAAGGAATCATTGCGGTTGCAGAGCTGCCGCGAATAATCATAAACGAGGAATATATTAAAAACCGCCTTGATTTATTTAAAAATCAGGGCTTTACAGAAGCGCTTTGCGGAAATATCGCAGCGGTCAAGATTGCAAGGGACTGCGGTCTTGCGGTTATTGCGGACACAGGGCTTAATATATACAATTCGGCGAGCGCGGCGGAAGCGGAAAATATGGGAGCCGCCGAGATAACCCTCTCCGACGAAATGCTTTTGAGCGATATTTCACGGCTTTTATCCCCTGTTCCGATAGGAATCGCCGCTTACGGGAAGCTGCCGCTTATGCTTTACAGGTGCTGCCCGGTAAGGAACGGCAAAGGCTGCAGCGAATGCGGCGGAAAAAGCACGATAACCGACCGCAAAGGAACGGTATTTCCCGTTCAGTGCAGAAAAAATCATTCGGAGCTGTTGAATTCCGTGCCCGTTTGGCTTGCAGACAGGCTGAGTGAGCTTAAAGCGCTCGACTTTTTAACGCTTTATTTCACCGATGAAACCGCCGCACAGGCGGAAAAGATAATTAACGCATATACCTGCGGAGGAAACGCGCCCGAAAAATATACCCGCGGTCTTTACTACCGCGGGGTTTACTGATTTTAGAATTTAGATATCAGACGATAGATTATAGTTTGTACAGACCTCTGCCTCCCCGGTGTTTGGGGAAAATGTCGTGAAACGACAAAGGGGGGACGACACTGTCAGCGGCGGCGCCTCTGTCGGTGCTTCTGCTTTGCAGAGGTGTACACCGGACACCCGCACCCCTTACACGGGGAAAGCGATTTTTACGCTTAATGCACGCCTTCCACATGAACTATTCTGTCGCAGACCTTGAGGCTTGTATTTCGGTGGGTTATGAAAAGAACGGTTTTATCCGTCATGCTCTTTATATTCGCCAGCACCCTCGTTTCGGTCTCCTCATCGAGCGCGCTCGTCGCTTCGTCAAGCAGCAGGATAGGAGCGTTTGTCAGCAGTGCTCGGGCAATGGATATTCGCTGAATCTGCCCTTCAGACAGCCCTGCGCCCCTTTCCGCAAGATGCGTTTCAAAGCCGTCGGGCAGGGATGTAATATAGTCATAGATTTCGGCAGCACGCGCAGCCCTCTCAATTTGCTCATCGGTCACCGCGCGGTTGTTCATCGTTATGTTTTCCCTAACCGTACCCGAAAGCACCATATTCCCCTGCGGAACATAGGCAAAAAGTCCGCGTAGGGACGCATCGAGCGGTATTTCGCCGTTTATCGTAATGCTGCCGGACTGCGGTTCGTAAAGCCCCAATATAAGCTTGAAAAGTGTACTTTTTCCACTCCCGGATTCTCCCGTTATCGCGGTTATATTTCCGCGCTTTGCACAAAAGCCGAAGTCCCTTAAAACAGACTCGCCCGCATAGCCGAAGAAAAGATTTTTTATTTCCAGCGTGCGAAAATCCTCCTTGATTTTTTCAAGGCGTTCCGCAGCTGCGGGTAAAGGCTCGTCCGCAGCCCCCTCAAGCTCCATAAGGCGTTCAGCCGATGCTAAAGCCGAATAGTACTGCGGCAGGATTCCAGATACATTCTGCAGCGGCGCGCGAAGCTGGGAAATCAGCTGTAAAAACGCCATAAGCGTGCCGTATGTAAGCGTGCCGCCCGACAGTCCGCCCGCACCCCATAAAAGCACGGCGTAATAGCCGGCGGTGAAAAGCGCATAAAGGCTGATATTTGCTATTACCGATATGCTTGTCCGCTTAATCTTAAGGCGGAAGTTATCGTCCATATAGCTGTCAAGCTTTTTTATAAACGGTGCTTCGCTTATAAAGGTCTTTATAACCACGATATTTTCAAAGCATTCCTGTAAAAATGCGCGTGTTCTGCCCTCTGTCCTTTGGCATTCCTTGTGCATATATTTATACCTTTTGTTTATTGCCCTGCCGATTGCGGGAAAGGTAACTCCGCACAAAAGCACCGCCGCCGCAATATACGGATTCATAAAAAGCATTGTACCTATTCCCGCGACTATCTTGGTCGCAATAGAGACAACATTTGGTATTATGTTAACCGAGCTTGTTACCACCGTATCAATATCCGAGGTGAAGCGGTTGAGAATATCCCCCGAATGATATGCGCTTATATCCGCGTATTTTTTGCGGCAAAGCACACCGAAAAGGTAGTTTCTGAAAGCAATCGTCTGCTTTCCGTTTGAGTAGGCGTTCAAAATCGACTGTGCCGCACTCAGCAAGATCTGAATTGCAATTACCGCAAAAAGCAGGATTCCGCTCTTCAAAAGACTGCCCGTTGTATCCCCCGTTGCGATGTCCATAACCCTTTTGGTTATAAGCGCAAGCGCGACAAAGCTGAGCGCCGACAGCGCCGAAATAACCGACACGGCGGCTGTCAGCGGAATGTAGCGCCTTATGCGGCAGTATATCCATTTTAAGGCTCTGCCGTTGTTTTCTTTATTTCTCATTTTATTCTTCAATTATTCCGTTTTCCTTCATAGTCCTTAAGAATACATCAATATCTCCGAGCGCCAACACGGTCGATATTTCAAAATTATCGAGCAGCGCATTCAGCATGTCCTTTTTTGTGGGGTTCCCATTTTCAAGCATATGCCATAAAAACATTGCCGTTTCGGTTAAAACAATTGTGTTTTCAAGAGCGTCGGAGCCGTCCTTTTCGTAAACCACGGTGTTCTGTCCGTGCATATTTACTACCTTGTAGCCGTCTTTAATTCGCATACAAATACCTCACTTGTTAATAAAAGGTAAATTTATTATATAACAAAACAAAAAATATTGCAAGTACAATACGATTTGGTGTATAATGTATTATATTAAAAAATATGGGGAGATATAACAATGGATACTTTCTTTGAACAGATAATTGCGGTCAAAAAAAACGGAAAGGCTGTTGCCGCAATAATCGGAATTTGGCTTGCCGCATTCATAGTTTGCTTTTTGCTTATTATGTTCATGGGCTTTTTGGGCACATTCTCGCTGCTGCTCGCCGCAGGCGCGCTTTTCGGGGCGTACAAGCTCTGCACCCGTTTCAATTTGGAGTATGAGTATATTGTAACCAACGGAACGATGGATATTGATAAAATCATAAACAAAAGCTCAAGAAAAAGAATTCTTTCCTTTGAGCTTGCCACCGTTTCGAGAATCGAAAAGTTCAATCCCGCACAGCTTTCCGGCGTAAACGCCAAGGAGCTTTTCATAACCTGCAATCAGGATGACCCCGGGGCGTACCTTATGGTATCGGCAGCCGAGGGCAAGGGTACAAGCTATCTGGTCTTTGCACCCGATGAGCGAGTTCGCTCCGCAATAGTTAAATTTGTGCCGAAATTCATTTCCAACAGTGCTTTTAAATAAACGGGGTGCGCCGCTATGCGTGTATTAACTGAAGCTTTGATAAGAAGCTCGGAGGAAAATGCCGTAAACAGCGGCGCTTTCTCTTTTCGCGAGCTTATGTACCGTGCGGGAAAATCGGCGGCGGATATTATCATGAGCCGTTTTTCCGTCAGCGGCAAAAAAATCACCGTTCTTTGCGGAAAAGGCAACAACGGCGGCGACGGCTTTGTGATAGCCGATATATTAAGTAAAAACGGAGCGGCTGTCACCGTCATAATGCCGATGGGCGCTCCTTCGACCGAAAACGCGGAATATTATTACAACCGCCTTGATTCGGTTGATTTCGGTAATGAGACCGATATCGGAAGATCCGACCTTATAATAGACGCGCTTTTCGGCATAGGGCTTAACCGCGCGCCGAGTGAGACGGTTGAAAAAATCATAAATATTGCAAATGCCGCCCCCTGCCCCCGTGTTTCGGTGGATATTCCGAGCGGGGTTATGACCGACAACGGCATTGTACCCGGTAAAGCAATTCTTGCCGATCTGACCGTAACCTTTATAGCAATAAAGCCCTGCTTCCTGCTCCCGCCCGGCTCCGATTACTGCGGTGAGGTAACAGTGGCGGATATAGGCGTTACGCCGAGCGGATACGAATACGAAACAACAGAAAAACCGAGCCTTGAAAAACGGCGGCATAATTCCCACAAGGGTACCTTCGGCACGGCTCTTACCTTTTGCGGCAGCTACGGCTTTGCAGGCGCTGCCGTGCTTGCGGCAAGAGGGGCGCTGAGAAGCGGAGTCGGCATTTTAAAGGCAGTTTTATGTGACAGTATCTATCTTCCCTTCACAGTTTCCGTTCCCGAGGCGGTGTGCGTGCCTGTAATGCCTAATGCATCGGGTAGGCTCTGTCCCGATAATATTGATATTTCCTCTCTTCTGCGCGGCGCTGCTGCTGTGCTTGCGGGCTGCGGACTCGGCAATGATGATGATACAAAAAAGCTTGTGTGTGAGCTTATTCTCAACACAGCCGTACCGATAGTTGTTGACGCGGACGGAATAAATACGATAGCCTGCTGCATAGATATTATTAAGAAATGCAAAGCTCCGGTTATTCTGACCCCGCACCCCGGTGAAATGGCAAGGCTGTGCGGCGTGACCGCACGGGAAATTGAAAACGACCGTGTAAAATACGCCCGCGATTTCGCAATGAAATACGGCTGTATTTTGGTTTTAAAGGGCGCAAATACAATAATCGCCGATAAAAACGGCAATATAACCTTTAATACTACGGGCAACCCCGGAATGTCGACCGGCGGCAGCGGAGATGTGCTTGCCGGAATCATCGTCTCCCTGCTGGCGCAGGGGCTTGAGCCGCTCGCAGCTTCAAAGGCGGCGGTTTATCTTCACGGTGAAGCGGGCGATAAAGCGGCAGAAAAGCGCGGTGAACGCGCAATGCTGCCTACGGATCTGATTGAGGAGCTTTAAAGAGAGGAAGCTCGTCTTGAAAAAATTATTTCCTATTCAGTTTATTCTTATTATTTCCCTGTTCCTTTCAGGGTGTCGGCAAAAATGTGCCGTCACCCCTTTGGTGCGGGGAATTTCTTTTACCTGCACCGTGCAATATTACAACGAGCTTTATGAGGGAGCGGTATCGGTCGCAAAAAACGGCGACACCGATATTGAAATAACCTCACCCGAAGGTCTTGCGGGACTTAAGTTGCATTTTAAAGGAGACGCCGTAACAGCCGAATATTCAGGGCTTAATTACAATGCCTCGCTTTCCGAAATGCCCGAGGGCATGGCTTTCACCTATCTTTACGAGATTCTCCGTGATACTAAGGGAGGCGAAGTGAGCCTTGAAAACGACAAATACTTTACCGAAAGCAAAAGCGGCAGCCGCAGATATCGCCTGTATCTCGGCGCTACCGGGCTGCCTATTTCCGCCGAGGATCCCTCCTCGGGCTTTTCTGCGGAGTTTAAAAAGGCTTCTGTAAATTAATGCCTGCTGAACAATTCAAAAGTACCTTAACCCGAGCATGTCGGTATAAACTTTTGAATTGTTCAGGTGCAAGGTTTTTTCGCAAAATTGCGCAAAAACCTTGCACTTTAAAAAGAATCACATTTTGATTCTTTTTAAAATCAGGCGACAATCAATGGATACCGACGGTCAAAACAAAGGTTTTGACCCATAAAATCGAGATTTTAACTCGATTTTATATAATTGCATTTGCTAATGCAATTATTCAGTAGACATTAAATTAAGCCCTGCTCACTGCTGCGAAGCGCTCTGCTTCCTTGTCTTTCCCGTCATTTCGGGAATTTGCGCCACGACTATTGCCGCAAATACAAGCGCACAGCCGATAAATTCCCTGACGGAGAGCGTATTACCCGAAATCAGCCAACCGCCAAGTGCCGCAAACACGCTTTCAAGGCTCATGGAAAGCGAAGCGACCGACGGCTCGGCGTACTTCTGCCCCACAATTTGCAGGGTATAGCCAACACCGCTTGAAACTATGCCGAGGTAAAGTATCTGCGGGGCGGCAGCAATGATATTTTCCATTGTCGGGCGCTCAAAAATTACCGCGAACACTGCCGATAAAGCCCCCGCAACGGTAAACTGCATTACGGAAAGCTTTACGCCGCCCGTAAGCCCCACAAATTTATCAACCGATATAATCTGCCCCGCAAAGCAAAACGCGCAGATAAACACCAATATATCGGCAGTGTAAATTCCGCTTATTCCTCCCGATAAGCAGAGCATATAAAACCCTACCACCGCAACGGCAACGCTCGCCCAAATAACCGGGCTTACCTTTTTGCCGAAGAAGAAGGAAAGTAGCGGCACAAACACAACATAAAGCGCGGTTATAAACCCGCTGCGCGCCTCTGCCGCAGCACCTGCGGGGTATGCGCTTATTCCGAACTGCTGAAAATTGACCGATATTGCAAGCATTGCGCCGCAAACCGCTCCGGCTGTTATGTACTGCTTCTTAAGCGCTTTATCCAGCGGAAAAAAGTGCTTTTCTTTTTTAAAGGAAGTAACCTTGTAAAATATATAGAGCGCCGCCGCGGCTATTAAAGAACGCAGCGCGTTAAAGGTAAGCGGGGGCACGAGCTCGCCGCCGTCCGATTGCGCCACAAAAGCCAGACCCCATATAAGGGCGGTAAGGCAAAGTATTAAGCTTCCCTTTAAATTATTTTTCTTCATTGTTCAGCTTCTCTTTTCTCATCGTGAGGGATATTCGTTTTTTCGGCACGTCAACGCTAAGCACCCAAACCTTGACCACATCCCCGACCTTTAAAACCTCGGAGGTGTGCTTTATAAAGCGGTTTGTTATCTGCGATATGTGCACAAGTCCGTCCTGATGCACGCCTATATCAATAAACGCGCCGAAATCTATTACGTTGCGCACCGTGCCCTTTAATTCCATTCCGGGTTTCAGGTCTTCCATGGACATGATGTCCTGCCGCAGCATTGGCGCGGGCAGCTCGTCGCGCGGGTCTCTGCCCGGGCGCTCAAGCTCCTTTACAATATCGTTAAGGGTGGGCACACCTATTTCAAGCTCACGCGCGGTTTCCTCTGCGCCCTTTGCCTCAACCTTTGCAGCTAAACCGACGGCGCTGCCGTTTTTAACATCGCTTTCCGAATAATCGCACAGCTTCAAAAGCTTTTCGGCTGCCGCGTAGCTTTCGGGGTGAACCCCCGTGTTATCAAGCGGCTGTTTTCCGCCTGTTATGCGCAAAAATCCCGCGCATTGCTCAAAGGCTTTAGGTCCTAATTTCGGCACCTTTTTAAGCTGCGCGCGCGAGGTGAATTTGCCGTTTTCTTCCCTATACGCCACAATATTTTTGGCAACCGCAGCACCGAGACCCGCCACGCGGGATAAAAGCGGAGCGGAAGCGGTATTAAGGTCTACGCCCACGGAGTTTACGCAATCCTCCACCACGCCGTCAAGCGCGCTGCCTAATTGCGCGGGCGGCATATCGTGCTGATACTGCCCCACGCCTATTGCCTTGGGGTCAATTTTAACAAGCTCTGCTAACGGGTCCTGCAATCTTCGCGCAATGGAAACGGCGCTGCGCAGGGAAACATCGTAATCGGGAAATTCCTCCGCCGCCAGCTTTGAGGCGGAATAAACGCTCGCGCCCGCCTCGGATACCACCATATACGAAAGCCCGTCGTTTAATTCCTTTATAACCTCTGCGGCGAAAACCTCGGTTTCGTGGCTTGCCGTTCCGTTGCCTATGGCGAAAACCCTGACGGAGTGCTTTTTAACAAGTGCCTTTATTATCGCTTTGGCTTCTTCAACCTTGTTTTTCGGCGGAACGGGGTATATAACTCCCGTATCGAGCACCTTGCCCGTGCCGTCCACAACCGCTACCTTGCAGCCCGTTCTGTAGCCGGGGTCAAGTCCTATTGTCACCTTATCCTTAACCGGCGGCTGCATAAGCAGCTGGCGAAGATTGGTGGAAAATACCTTAATGGCTGAATTGCTTGCCTTTTCGGTTAAAGCCGCCCTTATTTCCCTTTCGACCGATGGGAAAATAAGGCGGTTATATGCGTCGGTCGCCGCCGCCCTTACGGTCTCGGTGGCGGGTGAGCCCTCTTTTATATGATTTTTACCTATAATAAACATCGCTTTATCGCTGTCAAGCTCAAGCGATACCTTTAAAATACCCTCTTTTTCACCGCGGTTTATTGCAAGCACGCGGTGGTCGGGAATTTTAGCGACCGATTCGGAATAATCCTTATACATTTCGTAAACGCCGGTGTCCTCTGCCGCCGCCTTTACATTTAAAATGCCGTGCACCGAGCATACAAAACGCAGCCGCTTTCTTATATCCGCATCGTCCGATATTTTCTCGGCAATTATATCCATAGCGCCCGCAAGCGCGTCCTCCGCCGTTTCAACGCCCTTTTCCCCGTTTATGTAGTCTGTGGCTAAGACTATCGGCTCAGGTGTCGCGGGGCTTTGCTCATAAATCAGTTCTGCCAAGGGCTCAAGCCCTTTTTCCTTTGCAACGCTTGCCCGCGTTTTACGCTTTTTCTTGTAGGGTCTGTAAATATCGTCAAGCTCGGTCAGGGTTTTTGCGCTATCTATTGCGGCAGATAATTCATCCGTCAAAGCGCCCTGCTCCTCAATCGCCGCCTTTATCTTTTCTCGCGTTTCGTCCATATTGCGCAGGTATTTAAGCCTTTCGTCCAGTTCGCGCAAAACCTGATCGTCAAGCGAGCCTGTAGCCTCCTTGCGGTAGCGCGCGATAAAGGGTATTGTGTTGCCCTCGTCTATCAGCTTTACCGTGTTTTCAACCTGAAAGGGTTTAAGCGAAAATTCCTCTGTTAATGCTTTTAGTATATCCATTTTGTCACCTGTTGCTGTTTTCTATTATTTTTTCGGCAGTTTTAAGCCCGTCCGCCGCGGCGGACATTATTCCGCCGGCATATCCCGCTCCCTCACCGCAGGGGTAAACGCCGCGGCAGGAAACGCTGCAAAGCTCTTCGTTCCTTACTATTCTTACAGGAGAAGAAGACCTTGTTTCGGGGGCGGTAAGCACCGCCGATTTATCGGCAAAGCCCTTTATTTTGCGGTCAAAAAGCATAATTCCGTTTTTAAGCCCCGACAGTACAAATTCGGGGAAAATACCGCCGAAATCGGATATAACGGGTTTTGGCTTTACGGTGGGTTTAACGCGCGTAAATTCCGCCTTTTCGCCGAAAACAAACGCCCCAACCGTGCTTACAGGCACGCCGCCGCCCGCAATGCTGTATGCCGCTTGCTCTATTTTTCTTTGAAACTCGCAGCCGCCCAAAACGCCGCCGCCCTCAATATCCTCGGGCAGCACACTTACCAAAAGCGCGCTATTTGCGTTTACTCCGTCGCGGCGGCTGCGGCTCATACCGTTTACGGCAATGCCGCCGTTTTCACTCGAGGCGTTTATAACCTCGCCCCCGGGGCACATACAAAAGGTGTATACTCCCCTGTTATCGGGGTGAGCGGAAAGCTTGTAATCCGCTGCGGAAAGCGCGGGGTGACCGGCAAAATCACCGTACAAGGCGCGGTTTATATCGCTTTGCAAATGCTCTATTCTTACCCCCACCGAAAACGGCTTTCTTATAAGCTCAAATTCCTCGTTTATAAGCATACTAAAGGTATCTCTTGCGGAATGACCCGTTGCAAGTATCAGCGTATCGCAGGGAATTTCCTCCCCGCCGACTGTAACCGAATAAACGCCGCCGTTTTTGCGGTTTATCTTATCCAGCCGCGCGCCGAAACGCACCTCGCCGCCGAGCGTTATTATCTCATTTCTTATGCTTTTAACCACACCCGACAATATATCCGTTCCGATATGCGGCTTTGCGTCGGTCAATATTTTTTCGGGTGCGCCGTGGCTTACGAATACCTTTAATATTTCACGGCAGCGGCTGTCCTTTATTCCGGTATTCAGCTTTCCGTCCGAAAAGGTTCCCGCACCGCCCTCGCCGAACTGAACGTTTGATTCGGTATTTAAAGCCCCGGCCGCAAAAAAGCTCTCAACATCGCGTATGCGGGTATCAACATCCTGCCCGCGTTCAAGCACCAAGGGGCGCATACCTGCGCGCGCCAGCGCTAAAGCGGCAAACATTCCCGCAGGGCCGAACCCCGCAACCACAGGGCGCATATCGGTATTGCCTGCTTTTTTCCATATGTACTCTGTGTCACTATATAGTTGCGCGCCGTTTTTTTCAAATCGCTTATCGTTTTCGGTTGAAACAAGCAGCGAGCAGCAAAAATGAACGTCGTTTTTATGCCGCGCGTCCACCGATTTACGAAAAAGCGAAGCACTTTTAATATTTTTTCTGTCGGTTTTAAGCGCCTTTGCCGCAGCATATGTCAAATCGGAAAAATCGTAATCAAGCGGCAGCTTTACATTATTTATTATCAGCATTAATTATTCGCTCCCGCAATATTTTCCGCGGCACAAAGCGCGCTGGACCATGCCCACTGCAAATTAAAGCCGCCGCAGTCGCCGTCAATATCCAGTATCTCGCCTATGGCATAAAGCCCCTTATTATCGCGGCTTTCCATGGTTTTGCAATTAAACTGCGCCGTGTCAAGCCCGCCCGCTGTCACCTGCGAATTGGCAAAGCCCGTAGTGCCCGTAATTTTAAAGCGCATATCCTTTAAAAGCGCGGTTATCCGCTTTATATCCTGCTTTGTGAGAGTACCTACGGAATTTGATAAGCCAAGACCCGCGCTCTTTATAATTATCTGCCCGAGCCGCTTATTAAGCATACCCGTAAAAAATTCGTCAAGTCGGCGCTCTTTAAGTCTTTCAGCCCTTATATCAAGCTCGTTTTCAAGCGCGGAAAAATCTATAACGGGTATAATATCAAGCGATATTTCACAGCCACCGTTTCCCTCCGCCGTGCCCGAAAGCTGCAATATCGGCGGGCCTGAAAGCCCGTAATCGCAGAAAAGCACCTCGCCGTACTCTTTGCGCAATACCTTTCCGCCTTTGAGCAATGAAACATCCGCGTTGATTTTTATGCCTTTTAGCTGCTTTACAATATCAGTAGGGGTTTTTAGCTGAACAATTGCGGGCAGGGTTTCCACCGTATCAAAGCCCGCTTTTTTCATAATCTGCAAAACAGAGCCTGTGCAGCCGTATTTTTCGCCGCCCGAAAGCAGTCCCGCCGCGATTATTATGTTCTTTGCCAGAAAGCTCATATTTCCCGCAATTACCTTGTAAAGCCCGCCCTGAACCTGAATATTGGTAACCGCCGTTTCGGTGCATACCGTAACGCCCAGTTCCTCCGCCGCAAAGCGCAGACAATCAACAACCGAAGCTGCCTGGAGCGACGCGGGGTACGCTTTATCCCCCTCAAACACAAAATCCACGCCGATTTCCTTAAAAAATTCCTCGCAAACCGCTCTGTCAAAGCGGGTAAGCGCATATTCGGCAAAATCGGGGCGCTTGCCGTGGTAGCGGGAAATATCAATATTCCTATTGGTTATGTTACACCTGCCGTTGCCTGTTGCGGCAAGCTTTTTGCCCACGCGCGGCATTGCCTCTAAAAGTCTTACGCCTAAATTGCCGTTACGCTTTTTAAGCGCAACCGCCGCGCACAGCCCCGCAGCGCCGCCGCCTATAATAATTACATCGTTCTTCATAATCAGTGCCGTTCCTCAAAATTTGAGTAGGTCTCACAAAATCTTGCCTGAAAGGACGGTTCTTCGTCTCCTGCATATAAATGAGATAAATCCCCGAAACCGCACATACGGAAAGCCGCCTTGCCCTGCTCGCGCTCTTCGGTTACAAGGGTAGTAACCGAGCTTGGCAGCGCGCAGAAATTATGCCACAGCACCACAGGCGAAATTCCGAGCAGGTGTGAAAGAATTACGCACTCAACCCCGAAATGGCAGAAAAGTGCAACCGTCTCGCGGCTTTCGCGCTCCACCTTATAAATATTACCGTCGCGCACATAACCGTGCTTTTTTGTTATTTCGTCAATACCCGAGCAAACGGCATAAAATTTATCCCTTACGTTTCCGCTTTGCATAAGCGGCGTTTCAAGCCATTTTTTATTATCGTAATAATCGCTTTCCGCCGTCCAGTAGCTCGGCAGCAAATCCCACGGTATACGCTTGTTGCCCGTATCGGGGTCGGTTATATACCCGTCAAATTCCCTTAGCCAATCGCATATTTCGGCGGTTTTGCCGAGGGCTTTCAATGTAGGCTCGGCGGTGGCTTTGGCTCTGCCTAAGGGCGAACAGTAAATATCGCCTATATTCTGCTTTAAAAGCCTGTCCCTTAAAAGCAGAACCTCGCGCTTACCCTTTTCGGTAACCGAATCAATTTCATAATCGGGGTCGCCGTGGCGAATTATCAGTATTTTCATATTTCGGTTTTCTCCTTATATCCCGCCTTTTTAAGAATTTTTATATCCTCTGCGGTGGGGTTATAAATATCGGGGCGGCGCTCCTTTGTTATAAGCAGCGATTTTATTCTGCGCCATTCGGCAATTTTTGCGTGATTACCCGAAAGCAGCACCTCGGGCACTTCTTTTTCGTGCCACACGGCGGGGCGGGTATACTGCGGGTATTCAAGCAGCCCCGAAAAGTGGCTTTCCTCTTCAAAGCAGATATCATCCGATAAAACGCCCGGTAACATTCTGCAAACCGCATCCGCCACAGTAAGCGCGGGGAGTTCTCCGCCTGTCAAAACATAATCGCCTATGGAAATTTCCTCGTCCACTATTTCTTCAATAACGCGCTCGTCAACCCCCTCGTAATGCCCGCAAATCAGCATTACGCGTTCAAGACGGGATAATTCCCTTGCTTTTTCCTGGGTGAATTTTTCGCCCTTGGGCGACATATATATAACGCGCGGCTTTTCCTCGGTTTCGGAAACAAGCCTTTTGTAGCAATTGTAAATTGGGTCTGCCGCCATTATCATTCCCATTCCGCCGCCGTATGGCATATCGTCCACCTTATTGTGCTTATTCCCCGCAAAATCGCGTATATTCGTGCAAACTATTTCAACCTTTTCGGCTCTGCGCGCTCTGCCTATTATGCTTTCGCTCATAACAGTTTCGCACATTTCGGGGAAAAGGGTAAGAATATCAATCCTCATCGTCAAAAATTCCTTTCATCGGGCGAATAATGACCCGCTCATTTTCAGGTTCTGCCGATACTATAACCTCGTCTATTGCGGGAATAAGGTATTCCTTGTTGTTTTTGGTTATATGCCATACGTCATTGGCGCCGGTAGCCGAAACGTCCGTTACCCTGCCGTATTCTTCACCGCTGTCCGCGTCATACGCGGTGCAGCCTATTATATCTTCAACGAAATATCTGCCCTCGGGAAGACAAGCGTCCTCACGGTCGATATAGACCGTTTTTCCGCGAAGCTTCTCTGCCTGCTCGATAGTTTCGGTATTTTTAAAGCCTGCAATTACAACGCCGCCGTGCGGCTGCGCCTTTAAAACGGTCACACTGCTTTCACCGTTTTCATCAAGATAGAGCTTTTTAAAGCGCGTCAAAAATTCGCCCGAATCAGCCCACGGCTGTATTCTGACCATTCCTCTGACCCCGTGCGTGCCTACAATTTTACCTGCTTCAAGATATTTTTTAATCATAAATCCTCCGAAAGAAAAAGAGCCGGACAAGCGCTGTCCGACCCCTTGGTAATCAGTCTATTTCAACCGATATTCTGCCGTTTTCCCTGTTGGCGGCGGCGCGCATTACAACACGAATAGCCTTGGCAATTCTGCCCTGCTTGCCGATAACGCGGCCCATATCATTTTCAGCAACATGAAGATGATAAACGGTAACGCCTTCCTCATTCGGCTCATCAACAGTAACGTTTACCTCTTCGGGCTTTTCAACAAGCCCCGAGGCAATGGAAATAAGAAGCTCTTTCATTGTTCTACCTCACAAGAATATTAGAGAACGCCGTTCTTTTTAAGCAGCGCCTTTACGGTATCTGTGGGCTGAGCTCCGTTGGATATCCATTTTTTAGCCTTCTCGGCATCGATGTTAACGGCTGCCGGATCCTTTGTGGGATCGTAGGTGCCTATCTCTTCGATAAAGCGGCCGTCGCGCGGATATCTGGAATCAGCCACAACAACGCGGTAAAAGGGAGCCCTTTTTGCGCCCATGCGGCGAAGTCTGATCTTTACTGCCATGGTATTACACCTCCGTATTCATAATATCTATGTTTAAAATATGTGTTTCAGCCTATTTGGAGCAACACCTATTCTAAAGACCCATTCCGTTCTTGCCGGATATTCGCATATTGTGCATCATTCGGCGCTTGCCGCCCTTGGTGTTCATTTGCTTGAACATCTTTTTCATCTGCTCGTACTGGCGCAAAAGCTTATTGACATCCTCTACCCTCATACCCGAGCCCGCGGCTATTCGCCTGCGGCGGGAGGCGTTTATAATATCGGGCTTTTCACGCTCTTTTTTTGTCATGGACTTTATGATTGCCTCAATGCGGAGCAGCTGACGGTCGTCAATATCAACATCGCGCAGCTGTTTATCCATTCCCGGCAGCATTGAAAGTATGTTCTTTAAAGAGCCCATTTTCTTTATCTGACGGAACTGCTCCAAAAGATCGTTCATATCAAAGCGGTTTTCTTCAAGCTTTCTTGCTGCCTCCTCCGCCTTTTTCTGATCCATTTCGCTTTCCACGCGCTCTATAAGCGAGAGTACATCACCCATTCCGAGTATTCGTGACGCCATTCTGTCGGGGTGGAATTCATCTAATTCGTCCAGCTTTTCGCCCACGCCCACAAACATTATCGGCTTGCCCGTAACCGCTCTTACAGAGAGCGCCGCGCCGCCGCGCGTATCACCGTCAAGCTTGGTTAAAATAACGCCGTCGATTTCAAGAATATCGTTAAACGCCTTGGCAATGTTTACCGCGTCCTGACCTACCATTGAGTCTATAACAAGCAGTATGTCATTGACCTCAACCGCTTCGGTTATGCGCTTAAGCTCCGCCATAAGCTCGTCGTCTATATGAAGTCTGCCCGCCGTATCAAGTATTACGAAATCATAGCCGTAATCTCTCGCATGGGCTACCGCCTTTACCGCGGTTTTTTCAGGCTTTTCGGTCCCCATTTCAAATACCGGGGTATCAACCGCCTTACCTACCACCTTCAGCTGTTCAATAGCCGCGGGACGGTAAATATCGCAGGCGACAAGCAACGGTCTGTGCCCCTGCGCCTTTAAATACTTCGCAAGCTTTGCGGAATGGGTGGTTTTACCCGAGCCCTGAAGACCGCACATCATAATAACGGTGGGAATTTTATTTGATATTTTAAGTCTTGCCTGCTCGCTGCCCATAAGTGCGGTAAGCTCTTTCTTAACGATCTTAACGACCGTCTGCGGAGCGGTAAGGCTTTCCATGACATTTTCGCCTATGCACTTTTCGGTGACGGCATTCGTAAAGTCCTTTGCAACCTTATAGTTAACATCCGCCTCCAAAAGCGCCAAACGCACCTCACGCATTGCGGTCTTAACATCCGCCTCGCTTAATTTTCCTTTGGAACGCAGGCGCTTGAACACGCCTGACAGCTTATCGGATAAATTATCAAACGCCATTTACACACACTCCTAAAGCTTTTCTATAATTTCGGCAGCCTTTTCCGCCGCTTTTTTATCCCCCGCCTTTAAATCGGAAGCTAAAGCTCGCAACTGTTCAAAGTGCTCGCAATAGCGGCATTTCTCTTCAAATGCGTTAAGGCTTTTAACCGCACGCTTTATCTGGTCATTTACACCCTGGCGGGTTATGCCCTCGTTTTCGGCGATTTCGGAAAGCGACAAATCATCGTTATAATAATAGGCAGTCAGCTTTCTCTGCTTTTCACCCAAAAACGCGCCGTAAACATCCAGCAAAGCGGAAATATGCAAATTTTTTTCCATAAAAGCACCTCACCTGTAAAGTTCAGAGCTTTACAGGTGAGATTATATCATATATTTATCGGTATGTCAAGTATTTTTCTTTACAGCCTCTTTAATAATTGCCTCCAGTGCCGAAATATCCTCTTCATTGATATATCCGTCGCGGTTTATATCGGCATAGGGTGCGTATTCTGCCTCGGTTCTGCCGTTGATAAGCAATATAAGCGTTGCGGTATCCGCCTTATCGACAGAGCCGTCGCCATTTACATCGCCCTTTTCTCTTGCAGGAATTTCAAACATAAAGAGCTTGATATAAGCGATATCCGCCGCTGTTATACTGCCGTCGCCGTCAACATCGTAAAACGCATTATAAGCCGTGTTTGCCTCGGCAGCCGCCTTTTTGAGCTTTATAAGGTCAAGAACATCAACGCTGCCGTTAAGATCCACATCGCCCGTAACGCCCGCCTTGAAGGAGGTATCCTCGGCTCCGCGGGTAATAGTGATTGCTCCGTTTCTGTATGTCCATTCCTTATTATCGGGATTGAAAACGCAGATATCTCTGTGACTAAGCTCAAAAAGCGCTTTGTTTTTAATTATGACGGTATTGTCATCGGGATTATAGTTCTTTGAAAGAGCAATATCCGCGCTGCCCGCTCCGAAATGCTTTTCAAGAAGCGCCGCAGCCTCCTCCGCAGAAACCTTATAATTGCTGAAAAGATCGCTGTCGCCCGGAACGGTCTTACCGTTAAGAAGGCAGTCTATGGTAAAATCCTGATCGATATATGCCGCAAGGTGGAGCATATCGTCAAGCCTGTCGGCGGTAACTCTTCCTCTGAAACCGGAGTAGGAATCGATATTCGCATAGACTAAAGCAATATTGTCTAATTCCATATATGCTTCAAACCATTTTGAATCGATTTTATTGCTCGTAAGGTTCAGATACTCTATATAAAGACCTTTTCCGAAATTTTCTTTATATATCCCGTTGTCTTCACTGCCTACAAGCTCTGTATCGTAACGGAATTTCACATTATAAAGCTTTTCGCTGTCTGTAATAACGGTGCCGAGGCGCATATCGAAGTCTCCGCTTTTTGCTTCGAGTGATAATACCGAATATTCTTCTTTTTGATTGTCGTTGCGAGTAAGGGTAATTGTAAGCTTATTGCCGACCTCGCTTATCAGAATACCGACATAAGGTGACTCGCGCATTTCTATTTGGAAACTTGTTTCAATGCCCAAAAGTGATGCCTTAACAGTATATATTCCGGCTTCATTCCATGGGCTTTCAATCTGATTATCCGTATCAAACACAAGCGAATATCCGGTTTCAGCGTACAAATCGGAAAGTGAACTGTATACTGCGGTACTTTTATCCTTGTATTTAACGGTAACGGTATATTCGATTGAATAAAGGTCATATATTTCTTTGTTATTTATATCCACGGTTTTATTGCAGCCCAAATACAAAGCACCGTTCGGCTTCACCGTAATCTCGGATATCGGATTTTCCGTAATTTCAAAAACATAATCCGTTGTAAGCCCCATAAATTTGGCTTTCAAAGTGTTTTTACCCAGTTTGAACTGATTATTGTAGGACTGGTTATCAATAATGGAAACCGATGTTCCGAAATCCTGATAAATTTGATAGCTCTGCCAAGACTCATATATCCGCGGCTCATTCTCGTTTTTAAGCTTTATAATGTATCGAGGTTGAGTATCAAAAATATAGTAATTAAAATATGAATTTCCGTTTTCATCTTCTCCATTAACACCGTTTATGTTTTCTATAAGCTTCTTTGTAGGTATTACGGAAAAGCTTTCAATCGGATTTCCGATGATCTCAACCTCAAAATCCGCAGTCAGATTGCCGAAGCAGACCGTCGCGGTGTGAACGCCCGCTTCCCATTTGACATCGGCGCTCTGCTCGCTTTCAAAATAGAGATGTAATCCGTATTTCTCGGAAATTTTATAATAATTTTCCCATTCGTATACCTCGGTGGTGTTATCCGCCAAGGTGAGCGTTATTGTGGGATGCGTAAGCTCCGGCTCGTAATACTCATAGCTGATTTCGCTTCCGTCTTCATAGGTTATATGCCGAGTGTATGTGTCGCCCTCCGCAATCGTTGCGGTGGCGGCGGCGCTTATCGATTTTATCGGGAATTCCTTGATTGTAAACGGCAGCTCGCACTCTATTCCCAAACAGCTCAATGTCAGGGTATTTTCGCCGAGAGTCCAATGCTTCGTATACTGTGAATCGGAAATTTCTATATGATAGCCGGTTTGCTCTTGAAAGCTGTCCCAATCGCCATACTTTACCGTTACAGAGCCTCTGCCGTCATTATAATTCACGGTCAGGGTCGGCATGAATATTTCTCTCATTATCCAATCCGCAGAGTAATAGTAGTATTCCTCGCCGTTTTCATCCTTATTGATATAACCGTGCGTATTTTCATAGAATGAATTTTTTCCCGTTATAACCGCGGAAATGCTGTCAATCGGGTTTTTGGCAACGGTGACATCCATATAGCAGGTAAGGGAATATTCGAGATAGGTAAGCAGATATTTATGACTGCCCGCCTTCCAGAGATTTTCGCCCTCCGCAAAAACGGATGAGTAATAAAACATAACGCCTTCCGACTGCCAATCCGAAAGGGATTTTTCTGTTTCGGTACCATTGCTGTATTTGACGGTTATCATGGGATTTGCGTAATTTATATCATAATCATAATATTCGTTTCCGTTACCGTCCCGGTTGAGCATAAGATCGAAATTTTCAATCAGCTCCTTCTCGGCGCGCGCCGAAATCTCCACGGGAACAGGCTCATCCGCAGCCGAGCCGACTATCGGCGGAAATGCCGCCGCAAAGGTCAAAATTGCAAGAATTATCGCTAAATATTTTTTCATTCGTCTCACCGCACCTTATTTATTTTTGGAGAATGCGAAAAAATTAATAAGCCTGTGCTTTTGTTATTCCTTTGTTGACTTTATTTTTTATTCCTCGGGCATATCCCAGTTGTGCCATACCGCCTGAACATCGTCGTTTTCTTCAAGCATATCAATAAGCTTTTCCATTTTTGCCGCGGTTTCCTCGTCCTCTATTGTCGACATAGTCTGCGGAACATATTCGACCTCGGCGGATAAAAAGCTGTAGCCCGCCTTTTCGAGCGCGTCACGAACCGTGCCGAGCTCGTTCGGATCGGTAGAGATTTCAAAAACATCGCTGTCAAAATTAAAGTCGTCCGCTCCCGCTTCAAGAGCCGCCTCCATAACGGTGTCCTCATCGAGCCCTTCCGCCTCGATTTGAATAATGCCCTTGCGGTCAAACATAAACATTACCGAGCCGCTCTGCCCTAAGTTACCGCCGCATTTATCAAAATAATGGCGCATTTCGCCCGCTGTTCTGTTGCGGTTATCGGTAAGGGTCTCAACAACCACCGCAACACCCGAGGGACCGTAGCCCTCGTATATTAACTCCTCGTAATTATTCGCTTCGCCGTCGCCCGCCGCTTTTTTAATTATTCTTTCAATATTTTCGTTGGGCACGTTCGCCGCCTTAGCCTTTGCTATTGCGTCCTTTAATTTGCTGTTTTCATTGGGGTTTGCGCCGCCGGTTTTAACAATAACCGAAATTTCACGGCCGATTTTGGTGAAAACCTTTGCTTTTGCGGCGTCGGTCTTCTCCTTTTTACGCTTGATATTGTTCCATTTGGAATGTCCTGACATTGTAACGCTTCCTTTCCGTATAACTTTATTATTCTATCACATATCTTTATTCTGTTCAAGTGCTTTTTCGCAGATATTATCAACATCCGCCATACTGCCTATTTCTCCGCACTTTCTTCTGAGCGCCGCGGCACCGTTTAAGCCCTGCATATACCACGCAGCGTGCTTTCTCGCCTCAAGCATGGCTATATGCGGGTCCTTATATTCGCTCATAAGCAAAATTTGCTTTTTAAGCACCTTAAGACGTTCTTCAAGCTGCGGTCTTTTATAGGGCTTTTTTTCAAAATATGCGTTTATTTCGGCAAAAATAAAGGGATTACCCTCTGCCGCCCGCCCGACAGACACCATATCGCACCCGGTCGCCGAATACATATACTCCGCACTTTTGCCGCCCGTTACATCGCCGTTTGCAATAACGGGGATTTTTACGGCTTTTTTAACCTCGGCTATGGTTTTATAATCTATTCCCGGGGCGTACATCTGCGGGCGGGTTCTGCCGTGAACGGTTATTGCCGCCGCTCCCGCGTCTTCGCATATTTGCGCCAAATACACAGCGTTTATGTTCTCATTATCATAGCCCGTCCGCATTTTCACGGTTACGGGAATATTCACTGCCTTCACAACCGCTGCCACTATTTTACCCGCCGAAAGCGGCTCCTTCATAAGTGCGCTGCCTCCGCCGTTTGAAGCTACCTTCGGTGCGGGACAGCCCATATTTATATCAATAAAATCAGGGTTAAAGTGCAAGGCAGCCCTTGCCGCCTCCGCCATTATTTCGGGGCTGTTGCCGAAAAGCTGCGAGCCGAACGGCCGCTCCTTATCGGACGCGGTAAGCAGCGCCGCCGATTTTTTATCGTTCAGCACAACGCCGCGCGAGCTTGTAAGCTCGCCCACGGTAAATGCCGCGCCGTAATAGCGGCACAGCTCACGCATTGCACGGTCGGCAACGCCCGCCATCGGCGCTAAAGCCGCATAGCCTTTAATTTCAATGCTTCCTATTTTCATAATTATTTATAACACACCGTCAAATAATACGAATCCGTTTTTTCGGTTTCAAAGTGATATCCCAAAAGCTTCGCTTCAAGCCGCCCGCCGCCTACAAGCGATAATCCCGCCGCGTCCGAAAGAACGCCGCCCTCCGCCTTTATATACGCCTCTTTCATCGTCCAAAGGGTGAAGAATCGGTTTTCGGAATCCGCAGCGTTCACAAAGCCGCATTCCTCGGGAGAAAAAAGCATATATTTTTCGCGCTTTTTAAAGCCGAGCGGCACTTGAATATCAATGCCTATCGGTTTATCCGAAACGGCAGCCGCCGCAAAATCACCCGAATGGGAAATGCCGAAGAAGCAAAAATCGCAAAGCGGCTTGCCGTTAGGATTATATTTGATTTCAAACGAATCCCTTCCGTAAAGCCGCTTTATCATTTTAAAAAGCAGTATCCTGCCCGCAAGCGTGCGCTTTACATCGTCCTCACCGCAATTTTCAAGCCTTTTTTTAAGCTCGTCCGATTGCCGCGCCGATATATCGCGGTATTCATCGTTCGACACGGTGCGGATATTTATTACCTCGCACCGCATTAAGAAATTTTCGCGTTTTTGTAAAGATAATCCGAAACCTTTTCGCTTACGGTCATATACTCAAAATAATACTCGCCGTAGTAATTTTTAACCGTTTCGGCGGTCACCTGCGAATTGTTTATGCTCTTAACCGTCTCGTCAATCTTTTTATTTATTTCCTCGTCCTTCAGTCCCAGCTTTTCGTTATCAAGTATTGAATAAGCCACCATCTGCTCGTCCATTGCGGGCTTTATCTGATTTTTTACAAGATTCTCTTTAAACGACTCCTCGGTCATATTGTTTGAAGTAAGGTAGGTTGCAAAGTCAACGCCGTAGCTGCTCTTTAAATTTTGCTCCAGTATATTTTTATAAGAGCCGTACATAGTGTCAATCTCGGATTGCGGATATTCCTTGATTTTTGAATCCTTTTTAACCGTGTCTAAAAGATAGCTTTTCACCGCCCGCTCGGTCACATCGGCGGTGTATTCATCGAGCGATTTAAAGCCGAGCTCCGAATAATAATCCTCGGGTTTTCTTTCCTCATCGGTTTTAACATAATTTATTTTAACGGTAAAAACGACCGCCTTGCCCGCAAGCTCTGTCGAGGAGTAGTTTTCGGGGAAGGTAAGGTTTAAATCCACCGTATCGCCGATTTTTTTACCTATAAGCCCCGTTTCAAAGCCGTCTATAAAGGAATTTGATCCGATTGTTAAATCGTAGCCCGCAGCCGTGCCGCCGTCAAAGGCGACTCCGTCCTTTTTGCCGGTATAATCTATGTTCGCGGTATCGCCGTTTGCAACCGTGCCCTCGGTCTTTTTAACGTATAAATCGTTTGACGATACATCCGAGGAAATCATGTTACCGTAATATTCCTTGAATTCGTCCGATTTTGTATCAACCTTTAAGCCCTTGTAATCCGCAAGGGTTATATACTTTGAAAGCTTATCGTTATAAAGCTGCCTTTTGGCTTTTTTGCCGCAGCCCGCGAGACCTAAAACGGTCGCGGTTACCATTAAAAAACATATTAATCTTTTCATATTCCGCTCCTAATTTTTCTGTAATTCGCCCTTTGAGGCCGCCTTTAAATAGGCGTTTATAAAGCCGTCCAGATCTCCGTCCATAACCGCGTTTATATTGCCCGATTCAAAACCCGTTCTGTGATCCTTTGCCATGGTGTACGGCATAAACACATACGACCGTATCTGCGAGCCCCAGGCAATCTCCTTTTGAACGCCCTTTATATCCTCAATCTTTTCAAGGTGCTCGCGCTCCTTTATTTCAAGCAGCTTCGATTTGAGCATTTTCATTGCCTGGTCGCGGTTTTGGAACTGGCTGCGCTCGTTTTGGCAGGCAACCACTATTCCCGTGGGAATATGGGTTAAGCGAACCGCTGAGGAGGTCTTGTTTATGTGCTGACCGCCCGCGCCCGACGAGCGGAAAACATCCATTTTAATATCTTCTTCGCGTATTTCGATGTCGTTATCGTCGCCGATCTCCGGCATTACCTCAAGCGAGGCAAATGAAGTATGCCGCCTGCCCGATGCGTCGAAAGGCGACACGCGCACAAGGCGGTGCACGCCCGATTCGCTCTTTAAATAGCCGTAAGCGTTATCCCCCTCTATAAGCATTACCGCGCTTTTAAGTCCCGCTTCGTCACCGTCCAAAAAGTCGAGCAGCTGCACCTTAAAGCCATGGCGCTCGCTCCAGCGCGTATACATGCGTACAAGCATGGAAACCCAGTCCATAGCCTCGGTTCCTCCCGCTCCCGCGTGAAAGGTCAAAATCGCGTTGTTATTATCGTACTCGCCTGTAAGCAGGGTCTGCAGACGGAGTGCGCCCAGTCCTTTTTCAAATTCCTCAAGATTCTCGGTGATCTCGCCGACCAGCGACAGATCCTCTTCCTCATCGCCCATTTCTATAAGCACCAGCAAATCATCGTAGGAGGAGCAAAGCTTTTCATAGGTCTCGACCGTGTTTTTGAGCTTTCCGGTCTTCTGCAGTATCTTCTGCGAGCTTTCGGCGTCATCCCAAAAGCCGGGAGCGGCGGTCTTTGCCTCCAATTCCTCAATTTCGTTTTTCAAATGCTCATAGCCCAGCGCGTCCTTCAAATCGCGCAGCTCGCCCTCGTTGCTTTCCAGGCGGAGCTTTAGCTGTTCAAATTCCAGCATCGGTTTTCCTCCGTTTTCGTAAGAATGTCTATAAATCGTTTTTGTTCTCGGCTCCCCCCGAGGAGCGAGCCGAAGGTGCTATATAAGCGCAAATGCGCACCAATTATCCTTATACTGCTTTTCCTTAACCGTAAATCCGTGCTTTTCGGCGGCAAGCAGCACATCCTGCTCGCGCGCGTCTATAATTCCCGAAACCAGCAGAACGGCGTTCTCCGCCATATAATCACGAACGCTTTCAAGCAACCTTATAACCACATCCGCCACAATATTTGCGCAGACGACATTGAATTTTCCGCTCACCTTATCCGCCAGATCACCTACGATATATTCGGTCTTGCCGCTTTGGCTGTTTAGCTCTGCGTTTTCGCGTGCCGTTTTTACCGACTGTGCGTCAATATCCACCCCGACTGCGCTTTCCGCGCCCAGCAGCACCGCTGCAATGGACAGTATTCCGCTGCCGCAGCCGATATCGAGCATTTTCGAGCCGTCTGTCACATAATTTTCGAGCATCGCAAGGCAAAGCGAGGTTGTGGCATGCGTACCCGTTCCGAATGCAGCGCCGGGGTCTATGTGAAGAATTTTTCTGCCGGATACATTATCATAGCTTTCCCAGCTCGGCACTATGGCAAGCCTTTTCCCTATTTCGGTCGCGTGAAAATATTTTTTCCAGTTTTCGTTCCAGTCGCTGTCCTTCACACCTGAGGCGCCCGCGTCAAACGGTATTTTTTCAGCCGTGAGCCTTTCCTTTAAAAAAGCAAGGCTTTCCTCGGCATTATCGCACTCGGAAATATAAATATGAATGATTGATTTCGTCCTGTCCCTTTTAACAAGCTCCTCATCTATCAGATCGATATGCGCTATTTCCTCCGCTCCCTGCTCCAAATCGGAATAATCCTCAATATAAATGCCGTACGGCACGGTCATATTGGCTATCGCCGCGGCGGTATCGGTATACTCAAGCGGCACGCTTACGGTTATTTCAGTCCAGTTCATAATCTCACTCCGAAACAGTATTCATATTATTTTACCATATTTTCAGAATAAATAAAAGCATTATTTTTAAATTCGGGACTTTTTGCCGCATTTTGTTTTTGAATGCTTGCTATTTGGTCTTTAAAATGCTATACTATTCATAAAATGCAGGTGTAAATACGCCTTTTGCGGGTGCTGAAAATGAAAAGTCAAAAAAAGCCTTATTTATCCACAACACAAATTATACTTTTAAGCTTTTTATGTGTTATACTGATAGGCAGCGTTTTGCTCTCTCTGCCGATAAGCTCATCGAATGGGCGTGCCCTGCCGTATATTGACGCGCTTTTCACCGCAGCCACCGCCACATGCGTCACGGGGCTTGTCACCGTCGGCACAGCAGCCTCGTGGAGTGTATTCGGACAAATTGTAATTCTGCTCTTGATTCAAATAGGAGGACTCGGCATAATCACCTTTATGACCGCCGTGATGCTCCTGTTTAACCGAAAAATCGGTATTTCCGACCGCCTGCTGATTCAGGACGCCTTTAACCTCAATACCCTTTCGGGAATTGTGACCTTCGTTAAAAAGGTGCTTGCGGGGACACTCACGGTCGAAGGAATCGGCGCATGCTTTTATATGCTCGTGTTTGTTCCGCAGTTCGGTGCAAAGGGAATTTGGATTTCGGTCTTCAATTCGGTATCGGCATTTTGCAATGCGGGTATTGATATTATAGGCGATAACAGCCTTTGCGATTATTCGGGGAACGCGCTCATAACCGCAACCACCGCGGTGCTTATTATTCTCGGCGGACTCGGCTATATAGTTTGGTGGGACGCGGCGCGCGTGATAAAAAACCGAAGGCAAAACGGCGGCAGATTTTTTAAAAGTCTCACCCTGCACAGTAAAATCGTCCTTATTTCCACAGCAATCCTGCTTATTACCGGCACGGGACTGACCCTCTTTTTTGAATATAACAATCCGCTTACAATAGCGAATTTGCCGCTCGGAGAAAAAATTCAGGCCTCGTTTTTTCAATCGGTGACAACCAGAACGGCGGGATTTGCGGGAGTGCCGCAGGAAGATCTGACAAACCCGACCGCACTCCTCTCCATACTGCTTATGTTCATAGGCGGATCTCCTGTAGGCACCGCAGGCGGAATTAAAACCGTGACGGCGGCGGTGCTTTTATCCATCACCATTTCCATGATAGGCGGGAAAACCAGCGTGTCGCTTTTCGGCAGAACAATCTCAAAGCAGGCGGTTTATAAGACGGTTGCCGTTGCCGTAATGTCCTTCTCTGTAATGCTTGTATCCACCCTGCTGCTCTCTGCCGTAACCGATGCCCCCGCGCTTGATATTCTGTATGAAACGGTCAGTGCGACCGCAACCGTGGGGCTTTCACGCGGTTTGACCGGAACGCTTAATAATGTCGGGAAAATAATTATAATTTCAACAATGTATTTCGGCAGGGTCGGACCTATATCCATGGCTATTGCCTTCGGCGGAAAAAATCCGAGCCGAAATATTATTAAAAATCCTACGGAAGAAATAAGTATAGGATAGTCAATACAAGCAGGGTATCCGATTGTATTGTATAATCTAAAGGAGAATTCGGTATGCAGAAAAAAACTTATGCTGTTTTGGGGCTGGGCAGATACGGCGCAGCCGTTGCAAAGGAGCTTGTAAAAAACGGTATGGATGTAATTGCCGTAGATAATAACGAACAAATCGTTCAGGACGAGGCGGCATATCTGCCTATTTGCAAATGCGCCGATGTAACAGACCCTGAGGTTATTTCGGAGCTCGGAATTTCAAACGCGGATGTTGTGATCGTTGCAATGGCAAGCAACCTTGAGGAAAGCATTCTCGCAATAACGCTTTGTAAGGAAAAGGGCGTTAAAACCGTGATTGCAAAATGCGCAAACGAAACTCACCGTAAAATTATGAAACGGGTCGGTGCGGATAAGGTGGTATTCCCCGAAAGCGAATCGGGCACACGCCTTGCCAAAAATCTGCTGACCTCGGGATTCATCGATGTATTGACCCTTTCCGACGATTTATCGCTGGTGGAGCTTAACGCGCGGGACGAATGGGTCGGAAAAAGCCTTAAGGAGCTTAATCTCCGTAAAAAATATTCGGTCAATGTGGTCGCCTTCCGCAAAAACGGAAAAATAACCGCACCCGTAAGCCCCGATGAATTGCTCGATAAGACTACGGAGCTTATCGCAATAGTCAATACCTCAAGGCTGTCAAAGCTGAAATAATGTCTACTGAATAATTGCATTAGCAAATGCAATTATATAAAATCGAGTTAAAATCTCGATTTTATGGGTCAAAACCTTTGTTTTGACCGTCAGTTTCCATTGATTGTCGCC
>CDZG01039468.1_pt1 | contig 34095 bp, 22 predicted proteins | sample 557741 | NCBI WGS metagenome assembly CDZG01 (sample SAMEA3182086, study PRJEB8094) | gut metagenome | biome: human; feature: gut; material: Stool; isolation source: human stools | place: Canada | collected 2013-01-21
GGGCCATTATGATAGCCTTTCTCTAATTTGAGGCGATCAACCTCTGATAATTCAAGTACTTTTATTGGTTTCATAATTCTATTTTTCTATAAAACGGAAAATGAACCATATTAGTACTGATATATATAAATAATTTAGATCACCTACTTACCAAAAAACAATGCAACACATGAACTTAACATCTAGGCTTTGTTTGATGACCACAGTATTAGGTCTCGGAGTCAATGACGTTTTTGCACAAGATGCAACTATTACCGGTGTTATTAAGAATCAAGCCGGAGAACCTTTAATAGGTGTAAATGTGATAGAGAAAGGAACGACAAATGGTTCTATCACAGATATCAACGGACGATTCAGTGTTACAACCAGTAAAAAGAATCCAATTTTGGTTTTTTCATACATTGGCTTTAAATCACAAGAAATACCAGTCAATGGACAAAAAAACATCAATGTCATTTTAAGAGAAGATTCGGAAGAGTTGGAGGAAGTTGTAGTAATTGGCTATGGTACTGCTAAGAAAAAAGACTTGACAGGAGCCATTTCAACCATTAAGACAGAAAACTTAGTAGCTGAAGCACCAGTTTCTGTACAGGATATGATGCGAGCTAACTCTCCAGGATTAAATGTCGGTATGTCAACCGGAGCAAAAAATGATCCTTCTTTACAAATTCGTGGTAAAAACACCTTGAAAGCAGGTTCTTCTCCTTTATTAGTAGTAGATGGCGTTATTTACGAAGGTTCTCTGTCAGACATTAACCCTGTAGATATTGAAGCTATCGATGTATTAAAGGATGCCAGCTCAGCAGCCGTTTATGGTGCAAAAGCTGCAAATGGTGTAGTTGTCGTTACAACTAAGAAAGGTAAGACTGGAAAGCCTGTTATCAATTTTAATACAAACTTAGGGTTTGTACAAGTAGCCAATCAACGTGAAATTTTGGATGCGGATGGTTTTGTTCGATTCCGTCAAGCTTATGAAATGACCCGTAACTCGGCTGAATACTTAGAAAAATATCCAGAAATTTTCTCTGATCCACGTAAATTACAAAACGTAGATCAATTGACATGGTACAACTATACACAAAGCACGCCTGTTACATCAGTAACAGAAGAACAGTTAGTACGTGCATGGCTAGCCCGTTTAGATTTTAAGTCTCCAGAAATTGATAACTACATGGCTGGAAATATCACCGCATGGGATGACTTGGTATTCCAAACGGGTTTACAACAAAATTATACTGCCAGCATTTCCAATCGAACTGACAATGTATCTTACTACTGGTCATTAGGCTATAGCGATCAAGAAGGAATTGTAACCGGAGATCAATTCAGTAACTTCCGTACACGTCTGAATCTGGAGTCCAAAGTAACTGATTTCTTAACTGTTGGTTTGAACTCAAGCTTTGCCACTCGAGACGAAACTGCGTATGCCGCTGATTGGGGGCAAATGATTAGAATTTCCCCTTTCGGATCAAATAATATAGGCGATCCGGATAGCCCATATCAGTGCTTTCCAACAGGGGATCCTACCCCCAAAAATCCATTCTACGACAATTTATATCGAGACAAAAAAGACTTGTACCACTCCTTAGATGCAAGTATATATGCCAAAGTAAAACTTCCATTCGGTATTGAATACCAATTGAACTTTACACCACACTATCGATGGAGTGAAAATTTCCTGCATGAATCATCGGAACATCAAGAATGGGCAAATAAAGGTGGTTCAGCATCCCGTAGTACTCAAAAAGATTTTAATTGGCAGGTAGATAATGTATTCCGTTGGAGAAAAGAATTCAACAAACAGCATACTTTAGAAGCGACGTTCTTAATCAATGCAGAAAAAGGACAATCGTGGCAACAAACAGCTAAAACATCTAACTTCTCACCAAGCGATATCTTAGGTTATCATCGTTTGGAAGCAGGTACCGTTCCTTTGGTTTCTAGTAATGATACATATAAGACAGGTGATGCCTTGATGGGACGTATTTTCTACTCATACAAGAACAAGTACATGATTACAGCCTCCGCTCGTCGAGACGGATATTCAGCTTTTGGACAAATGCATCCACGTGCAACGTTCCCTGCAGTTGCAGCTGCTTGGACTTTCAGTTCTGAAGAATTTATGCAAGGAGCTAGTTCATGGCTGAATTATGGTAAACTCCGTTTCTCATGGGGACAGAACGGTAACCGTGATATCGGCCAGTACGAAGCATTATCAGACTTAACTTCTGGTTTACATCCATACATTGATCAAAGTGGGAATGTATATATTTCTTCTCAACTTTATGTAAACCGAATGGCCAATGCCGCATTGAAATGGGAAAGAACCACTTCATACAACTTTGGTTTGGACTACTCTTTATTCAACGACATATTGAGTGGTGCAATAGAAGCGTATGTATCGAAGACAAACGACTTGTTGGTTGATCGCGCATTGCCAACTATTACAGGTTTCAACAGTGTTGCGACTAACTTAGGTGAAATAAAAAACAAAGGTTTCGAATTTTCAATTAATGCTAACATTATCAGGCATGAAAACTTTAATTGGAAAGCATCCGGAAACTTCTCATTAAATCGCCGAAAAATCACCCATCTGTATGGAGACATGGTAGACGTATTGGATGAAAACGGTAATGTAATCGGACAAAGAGAAGCAGATGATGTTAAAAACAAGTGGTTTATTGGACACGACACCGAACAAATCTGGGATTACGTACGTGACGGTGTTTGGCAAGAAAATGAAGCAGAAGAAGCGGCAAAATATGGTTGCCAGCCTGGAGACTTCAAATATTTAGATTTGGATAAAGATGGCGTTTTGACCGATAAGGACAAAGTATTCCAGAAGAATAAAACCCCCCGTTTCCGTTGGACATTGCGTAATGAATTTACTTTCTGGAAAAATTTGTCATTATCTTTCATGATGTATTCACAATGGGGACAATACGGCACATTTAATATGGCATCCAATAATGACAGTTTCCCGGATAGAACTAGTAATTATGACCAACCATATTGGACTCCGGAGAATCCAATCAATGATTTTGCTCGTATTGGTTCCAAAAATCTTGGAAATAATTATATTAATAAATCTTTTATTCGCTTAGACAACATTACGGTATCTTACAATGTGCCTAGCAATTTCCTAAAAAAATATTCAATCCAAGGAATGCGTTTGTCTATGAGCGTTCGTAATGTAGCCGTATTTGCTCCAGAATGGAAATATTGGGATCCAGAAACAGGAAGCCCAACTCCGAGATCATTCAATTTAGGTATCAACTTTACATTATAAGGTTTAAAGAAAAGTTATTATCATGAAAACAAAAAAAATCAATATATTATTACTCGGTTCCGCATCGTTATTAAGCGTACTGACTGGATGTAGCGACTCGTGGTTGGAACCGAAACCTCTATCATTCTATACACCAGAAAATTCATATGTTAATGCTGCTGGCTTGTACGGTGCTTTGACATCATGCGAACGAAATATGCGTCATGAATATTTTGGAGATGCAGCACCCATCGTAACAGAAATGGTACAATCTGATATCTGCGTAGAAGGGACAACAGATAAAGCCGGCCCACAAATGGATATGGACGTATCTTTATTGCCTGACCTAGACCTAAACAATGGAGATAGGACTAAAGTTGGGTGGTATTGGTACGAAGGATATAAAGCCATTAAATATGCTAATGTAGTAATTTCACGTATTGATCATGCTACATTCAAAGATGAAGCTGAGCGAAATGCTGTTTTGGGAGCAGCTTATTTCCAAAGAGCCTATCGTTATTTCAAATTAACGCATCAATTTGGAGATGTTCCTTATTTGGATCACGAACTAACAGAGCCTAAATACGATTTCTATACTTACGACCGTTGGAGTATTTTGGAACAAATGCAAAAAGATATGGAATTTGCTTACCAATGGGTTCCCGATGATGTAGACCGTGGAAAAACCAGTAAATCGGCTTGTGGTGTCCTGTTAATGAAGATATGCATGACATTAGGAGATTTTGACAGGGCTATCGAAATAGGGAATGAAATCGTTGCGAAACACCCTTTGATGACTCATCGTTTTACTCCAAATCAAAGTAAGCCTAATACGAATCTAATGCATGATTTACATAGCGTTCAAGCGAAGTTAGACATGACTAATACGGAAGGTTTAATGTACGTAGTTGCCTATCCGGAAGTAGATGGATCCGATCGTATCCAGACCATGCGAAATGCTGTTCCGTATTGGAACGCAGCCGGTGTAAAAACACCAGACGGCCAAAGTGCAACGGCAGTTATTCCACATCCTGATGAAAAAGATCCAACCATGGATTTAAATAAAACATACGGACGAGGGATTGGCCGTGCCCGTCCAACTAATTATTTCCAATATGAAATTTGGACTGACAAAGAAAAAAATGATTTAAGAAGTCCAAACAATCATGACAGTTGGAAACGAATGGAAGACCTGCGTTACAATGAACCTAAATTAAAAGATACCAACAATGAATGGTATGGTAAAAATTTCATTAAAAATCCAGCTATGTCTGTAGAAGACACGATTCGTTGCTGGTTTATGTGGCCTCACTATAAAGTATTCGTTCCTGATCCAGTATCAACTAATGGACAATGGGTTGGAGGAGAAACACCTTGGTACATTTATCGCTCTGCAGAAGTTTACCTGATGATGGGTGAATGCTACTATTGGAAAGACAACAAACAGAAAGCCGCAGAAATGCTGAATGTTGTTCGCGAACGTGCAGGTGCAGATCCATTAACTGCAGCAGACATCACAATTGGAGAAATCTTAAACGAACGAGCAAGAGAGTTGTATTATGAGGAGAATCGTCATATCGAGCTTGTTCGTATTTCATACATTTATGCACGCACAGGAAAACCATGCGAAGTGTTTGGAGGGCGAACTTATAGTCTTGATAAACTTTGTGGTCCTGGAGGTGTCAACTCAAATATAAAAGAAGAAGGATATAACTTCTGGTACGATTGGGTAAATGCAAAGAACAATTTCTACAACAAGGGGGTTAAACATAAATGGGCTGAATACAAGATCAGCGTTCACCATATGTTGTGGCCGGTTCCTGCTGAAGCTATCAACACAAATTTTGGAGGCGTATTAAACCAAAATATTGGTTATCCAGGTGCTGAAAACAACTTACCCCCGTTAAAGGTAGGTGAAGCTAGTCCAGCAGATAAACAATCAGCAATGAACTAAAACATTTGCCAAATATAAACGAAAATAAGATGAGGCTGTCTCGTAGTAAATTGAGATAGCCTCTCTTTTTTATCTAATTGATAAGAGACTGTCAATAAATAGATTTATATCTATTATTTCATTGGCCTTTAATGTAATATTTCTATTTTATTACATAAACGTATATCTAGAATATTCTGGAACTTCTATCACCTATCATATTTTACGGCATAAAACCTTCCTTATAAGTAGTAAAAAAGTCATAGATAACCTAAAGTAAAGAACTTAAATAGGCTTATAAGTACTGCAAATATCACACACAGAACAACACCCAATTATGTGTCTTAATTTTTCAGAAATTAGCAACCCACTTAAACATAATAGCTAATATATCAACTATTTACATGCAGTATTTTGGGGAATAAATATTATAAAACTAGTAATTCAGACTCTGCATGAAGGCTCATTACGCTGGGTTACTTAATTGTTGTCATTAAAACTAAACATCAGTTAAATTATATCCCCTTTCCGATACAACGGATGCTTTAAGGAAGCTATATTGACAATCTTCTTTTCGTCCCGCAAACGTTTCAAATGACGGACAGCTGTTGAATACGTTAGTCCGCAATATTCCTGGAATTGACTACGGGTCAATGTTTCCTTCTCTTCAAAGTAAGTAGCCACCATCTCATCGATCTGTGTGTCCGTATAAGCCTTTGAATGCGATTTATCCTTCTGACGAACAAAATCAGTCCGTTGCAACAGATGTTTCATCCGTGCTGCCGGACGAAAGGCAACCGACTTAAATTGAATCGATTCCGCACGTACTTCTTTCGGAGATTTTACGGGCGGACATTTCAATGTCATCTGCAAATATCCGATTCCATCCAAATGAACGCTATAACCATCCCGTAACTTTTCTGCCATAATATCGGCTAAAGCTACTAATGCAGCCTTTACATCTGCCGTCGATAAACTACACCGATTCTGGATTTCTTCTGCAAGTTTTTCCGTGCTTATTGTGCCACTCGGAACAATCCGAGCATGGTATCGTGCTTTTTTCTTGCTTCCCGGCAGTTTGGGATTCTGATAGAAGTCGTAATTCGCTGACATTTTTTATTCCGTTTTTACCGTCAATTCGTCTTTTATATCCGAGAAATTAATTAAATCACCTTTATGAATTGATCAAATCACATTTGTGACTCAATCAATTCACCAAGGTAATGCAATTAATTCACTCATATGATACAAAAAGTTTCTTGGCACAAATGTACGAATAATTAAGCGATTTACAACAAATTTCAACGAATTAATATTTGTTAATTAAGAGCTGTAAATAGTTGGAAAACGAAGGGTTGCACGTAATCAAAAGTAATTTTTGGACAAGAAAAGCAAGAGGATCGAAAGTAGGTGGTTAAAAGTGCGTTCGAATGTAAAGTACATCAAAACGATTAATTGAAAGGAAAGGCTTGCTATAAAGGCAAAATAAAGGCCTTCGAGTAACCCATTAAAAATGGAGCTACCCAAATAACATTTATAATCTGATGTATCTGAATAAAATAGAAAGGTTAAATCACCGGAATGGTATAAAGCATTCCCAACATGATTTGCAGGGTAGAGAAATCTTTTCCCCCGATTTGTCTGGCAAGTTCAGGAAAATGAATTTTCTTGTATGAGAGGTGTAAGAAGACTTGTAGGTCTTTTCGCTTCAAAGGATAATACTCTACACAAAACTGTGTATTCCAAGTCTGACGATAGGTTCCTTTCTTATAGATCCAATTATCCTTATAAACACTGCCGGTTTCATAGACTCCTTTGACATACATATTCCATTTCGGATGCAAACGATAATCAAAATTGGCTATCCACGTCAGATATTGAACATATTGCGCCGTTAAAGGAGATTCTTTCCCCAAGGTTTGAATAGACGAAACCAGTCCTTTTGAATCAACCTCTTCCCGGGAATACAAACAATCCAGGTAAGCAAGAATCGGACCTCTTTCCCAAACATTTCCAAAAGTCAGGTAATATATATTCCGGTTACGCAGAATTTGTCCGGCAGCTGCCGAATAATAAAACTGCAAAGCCTGATCATCATAGAATTTTCCTACCCAATTCAGCGCACCCATCAACGGAACTTTAGGCATGGAAGAAGTCTCTTCGCCAACATGTATCTCAGCTTCTGTTTCCACTCGGTTATTCGCTACTTCAAGCGTAAGCGACTGATGCGGCTTTAAGTGGTAAGTAACCGAAACGCCAGTCAGATAAGCCGGTGTATAATTATTAAAGTCCGAGAATTCCCGCACCAGAATCGAATTGACATAGTATTCATATCCGCCCAACATAAAGAACTGTTTACCGGCTGTCAAGGTAAAACGATCCGTTATGTCCCAACCCATATTTGCCAACTCGACATGCGTTGACAATTCATCTACTGTATTTGGATTCGTATATTTATTATAAGTATAGCGGAAATGATAAGAAAACTTATCAAAGAAACGCCCCAGAACTTCCATTCGCAAACGATTTAACTTGAATCGAGCCTGATCTAATGCAAAATCCTGGAAACTGGTTGTGAGTGAAGTACAGAACTGGAAATTCAGATGCGAAGTAAAAGAACGCGCATCTTCTTTCTTTAACTGCTCATAAAGCGACTTCTGCTGTTCAAGTGAGTCGACCAAAGCCAAATCCTGGGCCCATAAAGAACAAACGCCCAACGAAAAGAATAAAAATGACAGAAGTTTCCGTTTCATGAGTATTCAGATTTAATATTGCCCGAAGATACATATTTTTATCAAGTTCCACAAAATATATCGGGATTGACGACAAACATAAAAAAGCGTCGTCTCAGAATTTCCGAAACGACGCCATCTTTATGAATATCTAATTAAACTATTTATTTCAACAGAGAATCCGGACACAGATGATCTTTTTCGATATCCTTGAAGTAATTGTATGTACCGACCTTCAATTCAGCACAAGCAGCATCATCACAAACGATGATTCCTTTCGGATGCAACTGCAAAGCTGTAATTGTCCACATCTGATTAACGGCACCTTCAACGGCTTGTTGCAAAGCACGTGCTTTGTTATGACCATTTACCATAATCAAAACTTCCTTTGCATCCAAAACAGTTCCAACACCTACGGTTACAGCTGTCTTCGGAACCTTATTTACATCGTTATCGAAGAAACGGGAATTGGCAATAATCGTATCAGTAGTTAATGTTTTCATACGAGTACGAGAAGCCAATGATGAGCCCGGTTCATTAAATGCAATATGACCGTCAGGCCCGATACCTCCCAAGAACAGATCAACACCACCAGCAGCTTTCATCTTTGCTTCGTATGCAGCACATTCCGCTTCGATATCTTCAGCATTACCATTCAAGATATTTACATTTTCCGGTTTGATATCGATATGGCTGAAGAAGTTATTCCACATAAAAGAATGATAACTTTCAGGATGATCTTTCGGAAGTCCAACATATTCATCCATATTGAAAGTAATTACATTCTGGAAAGAGATAACTCCTTTCTTATTCAACTCGATCAGGTTCTTATACATGCCTAACGGAGACGATCCGGTTGGCAAACCTAATACAAATGGTTTTTCCGGCGTCGGATTTGCCTGTTTAATCTTGGCGGCAACATAATTAGCTGCCCATTTTGACAACTGCTCGTAATTCTGTTCAATAATAAGTCTCATAATATTATATTTTAAATGCGCGAATGTTCAAAAATAAAACATTCACAAATGTACACATTTAATTCATTTAATCCGAAAAAAATCAGATTCTTTCTGCCATGGCTTTACCAAGTTCCCAACAAGCTTCATACTTATCAGGTTTCAAGCCTTGCTTTTGTTCAACCGGCACACCAACAACTTCCCAGTTTATCTTTTCTCCGAAAGCAGCCAAACGCTTTACGGCTGCTCCAGCCCATGAGAAAGAACCGAAATAACCAAACAAGCGGTTCTTAACTTCGCGTACTTCAATCTTCTGCAACAGAGAATCGATTTCCGGATAAAGTTGGTTACTATATGTCGGACAACCAATAATAACAGCTTTATATTTGAAGATATCTTTCAAGATATAGGAAGCATGGCTCTTGCTTACATTATGCATAACGATGTTTTTTACCCCATGTTCTGCCAATGATGAAGCAATCGCTTCGGCCATCTGCTCGGTATTACCATACATACTGCCATATACGATAACCACTCCGTCTTGTCCTTCATAACGACTCAGCTGATCATAGATTTTGATTACGTCTGGAATATATTTTGTCCATACCGGTCCGTGGGTTGAACAAATGGTTTTAATTTCCAAACCCGACAACTTCTGCAAAGCTTTTTGTACCGGATTACCGTATTTCCCTACAATGTTGGCATAATAACGGCGCATTTCATCCCAATAGTGATCCAGATTCATGTCTACATCCAGGACAGCTCCGTCTAATGTTCCGTATGTTCCAAAAGCATCGGCAGAGAAAAGAATCATATCTGTAGCATCGTATGTCACCATCACTTCCGGCCAGTGTACCATTGGTGCCAGATGGAATGAAAGCTGATGCCGACCAACGTTCAAAGTTTCTCCGTCTTTTACTTCCAACAGTCCGGTATTAATTCCGTGAAAACCTTCCAACATGTCGAAAGTACGTTTGTTTCCTACTATCTGAACATTCGGATAAAGCTGACGAAGCAGGCGGATACTTCCGGAATGATCCGGTTCCATGTGATTAACGATCAGATAATCCAGTGTACGGTCACCCAGTGCATCTTCGATTTTCTTCAAGAAAACATCCGAATAACAAACATCCACCGTATCTACCAATACAGTCTTTTCATCAATGATCAGATACGAATTATAAGAAACGCCATAAGGCAAAGGCCACATATTTTCAAACAAGACCTTCTGGCGATCATTTACGCCAACATAATAAACTTTATCAGCAATTTCCTTCAGCTTATACATATATATTATAGATTTATTTTAATGATTGGGTTTTACCTGCGCACGACAAGCTCTCACAACAAACCAAATTCCTGCCAATACAAACGGAATGCTCAGCAGTTGTCCCATATTCAGCAGCATATCTGCTTCAAAAGCTTCCTGGTCGTTCTTCAGGAATTCGATGAAGAAACGGGAAGTAAAGACACAGATCATGAATACTCCGAAAATAAGGCCCTCACGTTTCCAGGCTTCTTTGCGGAAATACAACCACATACACAAGACGAATGTCAGGAGATAACAAAGAGCTTCGTATAATTGTGTCGGATGACTCGGCGCAGAAAATATCGGTTCAGCACCGGCTTTCCAAGCATGTAAGTTCTCGATAAAGCGAAAAGCCCAGGGAAGATCCGTCGGATGACCATAGATCTCGTGGTTCATCAGGTTGCCCAAACGAATCATGGCTGCGACCAATCCCGTCGGAACAACCAGCTTGTCGAACGTCCACAACATACTTTTATGGGTAATCCGCTTGGAATAAAAGTAAATAGCGATAATAATACCTAATGTTCCACCATGGCTGGCTAATCCTCCTTCCCAGATTTTCAAGATTTCTATCGGGTTGGCTAAATAATAATCCGGGGCATAGAACAAACAATGCCCTAAGCGAGCGCCAATGACTGTACCCAAAATGGTGTACATCAACAAGGAATCGATCCATTCCGGCTTAAGATTCTCTTGCTTCCACATCTTCTGAACGATCATATATCCAATCCAGAAACCAACAGCAAAAGCCAAGCCATACCATCGAATCTCTCTTGAACCGATTGAGAAGATGGCCGGATCGGCTGTCCATGTGATAAAATCCAACATAAGTATTCGATTGAAAATAAAAAACTGAAAGTTGAAAAGAGAAGAATGCCTTCTGCACTCTCCGGTTTTCAACTTTCAATCTTCTATGAAATTAAACAAGTCTTCTGATCAAGGCTTCGCGATCGCCATACAACATATCGATAATCGGTAATTCGATCATCGTATAAGCTCCCGGTTTCTGCTTCAAGCTTGCACGGGCAACTGATACCAGAATCTGAGCTGTCAAAGCCGGATTGTTGATCTTCATGTCGAATTCGATCAACTGATTCTGTGTTTTACCCGATACACCTTTTCGTACCAAGTTTACACCGTGTCCCATATCCAACAGGTTATCTACGCTTTCAACTTGCATCACGTGTGTTTCATCATGTGCAAAGTAATCGTCGGCTTTGATTGCGGCAGCTACATCCTTGAAATCGTATCCGTCTTTCACTTCGATATAAACCATACGACGATGAACGCCGGTTCCCAATGGAATTGTCATACTCAACGCAGCCTTTACGCCTTCAATTGCCTTAACAGCTACGGTATGTCCCATACTCATGCCCGGACCAAAGTTCGTATATGTAATACCTTTCGGTACCATAGCTTCCAACAAAGCACGAACAACTGAATCGCTTCCCGGATCCCAACCGGCAGAAATAACAGAAACCCGGTTGTGCGCCTTCGCTACTTCGTCCAACGAACGGCGAAGGTCGGCGATTCCACCATGAATATCAAAGCTATCTACTGTATTAATGCCTAAAGCTAAGATTTCTTTTGCATAATGTTCAACCTGACGGGTCGGAGTTGCCAAGATAGCCACATCTACTTTTTCCAGTTTCGAGATATGATCTACAACCGGATAAGCCTGCAACTCGGCCGGAATATCATTAGGATTACGGCGTACAACGCCTGCAACTTCAAAATCAGGGGCGGCTTGCAAAGCCTCCAGAACATACTTTCCAATGTTGCCATAACCAACGATGGCTACTCTAATCTTTTCCATAAACTTATAAATGTTCTATTTGTCGCAAAGGTAGAAATAAATCAGTATTTATAGTCAGTTATACAACAAAAAATAAACAAAATTGGTTGACAAAAATCAGAATGAAAGCTTATTAAAAAATCTTATTAAGTTTTGTCTTATCCATAATGAACCGACAAAATCCTTTGGAATAAGGATGGGATACTACCAGCTTTTTTTCAAACATGGGTATATTATCATCTATTCTCTTTATAAAGAAAGACCTTTCCTTACAAAAGGGCTTCCTCAACGACAACCTGACCCTTCAGCTCGACGCATGGAATGTATTGGATAGCTATAAACGTAGTTTTATCATGTATGTCAGCGACCGACAAACCATGCAAATGGACGAGCATTCCACACATTGCCAAGCAAGACTGACAATCCGCTATAAATTCAATGCCAGCAAAAGCAAATATAAAGGAACAGGAGCCGGACAAGAACAAAAGAGCCGTATGTAGTGTTCTTTATAAAAAGCTTTTTTATGAAACTGACATATATTTATCACAGTTGTTTTGCTCTGGAGACTCCGGCTTATTCCATTCTATTCGATTACTATAAAGATACGAAGAGAAAGCGAGGTTATGTACACGACATCTTGCTCCAAAAGCCGGAGCCTCTTTATATCTTGTCATCACATTTTCATCCGGATCACTTCAGCCGGGAAATCTTTTCCTGGAAAGAACAAAAGGAGAATATTCATTACTTATTGAGTAAAGATATCCTGAAACACAAAAAGGCAATGGCCAGTGAAGCGACATTCCTAGCCAAAGGAGACATTTACGAAGATGCTCTGATCCGGATTCAGGCTTTCGGCTCGACAGATGTAGGCGCATCCTTTCTTTTGACATGCGAACACAAGCATATCTTCCATGCAGGAGACCTCAACAACTGGCATTGGAAAGACGAGTCGACCGAACAGGAAGTAAAAGAAGCCGAAGGAAACTTCCTGCATGAAATAAAGATTTTGAAAGCAACATGCAACAACATCGACATTGCCCTGTTTCCGGTCGATCCGCGAATCGGAAGTGACTTTGCCCGAGGTGCCGAACAATTCATTCAGCAAATACATGTAAAACAATTCATTCCGATGCATTTTTGGGAAAAGCCGGAACTTACGCTTCCGTTTGGAACATACGCCCAAGAAAAAGGCGTTTCGTTCAATCTGCTCCAACAGCCCGGAGAAAGTCTTGATATATAGGTTTTATCTGCATCTGCGGATAAAACATTTCCTAAAACATATTTTTAAGACAGAGATTTATTTGAGATGAAATAAAATAGACATGAATATGTAATTTTTTTCCCGAAATTCATGGTTACTTTTCATAAAGAACTTATATTTGCCTACAATTAATTAGTAATTCATTTTTAATCTAAACATATAATCATGGAGAAGCCTTATGTAGTAGGTATCGATATAGGTGGTACCAACACGGTTTTTGGCGTGGTTGATGCACGCGGAACTATTTTATATACTAGCTCTATCAAGACTGGTAAATATACAGATATCAACGATTATGTAACAGCTTTGGGCGACGGTTTGAAAGGAATCATCGATCAGGCTGGTGGTCCTAGCAAGATCAAAGGTATCGGTATTGGAGCACCAAACGGAAACTTCTTTAATGGCTGTATTGAATTTGCTCCCAATCTTCCTTGGAAAGGTAAAATTCCTTTGGCAGAACTGATCAGCGATTATTTAGGAGGTCTTCCTGTTGCGCTGACAAACGATGCCAATGCTGCCGCAATCGGTGAAATGACTTACGGTGCTGCTCGTGGAATGAAAGACTTTATCGTTATCACTTTGGGAACAGGTGTAGGTAGCGGTATTGTTATTGGCGGTAACTTGGTATATGGTCACGACGGATTTGCTGGTGAATTAGGCCATGTTATCATGCGTCGTAACAACGGACGTTCTTGCGGTTGCGGTCGTCAGGGTTGTCTGGAAGCTTATACTTCAGCTACAGGTGTTGCCAGAACAGCGCGCGAATATCTGGAAATCCGTAAAGATGAAAGCTTGCTTCGCGAATTGGATCCGGATGAAATCACATCAAAAGATGTATTCGATGCCGCTATGAAAGGCGATAAGCTGGCTTTGGAAATCTTCGAATTTACAGGTAACATGTTAGGTGAAGCCTTTGCAGACTTCGTTGCTTTCTCAAGCCCGGAAGCAATCATCCTGTTCGGTGGTCTGACGAAAGCAGGCGACTTGTTGATGAACCCGATCAAGCGTTCTATGGACAAGAACATGCTGAAAGTATTTGAAGGCAAGACTAAACTGTTATTCTCTCAGCTGAAAGAAAGCGATGCTGCCGTATTGGGAGCAAGTGCTTTGGGTTGGGAAGTTAAAGAATAAGAAAAAAATCTTTCCCTATAATACAATGTTTTTAAGACAGGTCGTATGTAAAATGCGATCTGTCTTTTTTATATAGCAAACTATGAAACAACATCCTTTACATCAGTTTAAATTCTGTCCGGTTTGCGGACAGCCGACGTTTGTCGTACACAACGAAAAGGCAAAAGAGTGCACGCATTGTGGTTTTGTCTATTATTTCAATCCCTCATCAGCTGTTGCTTGCTTTATCCGTAACGAAGCCGGAGAATTATTGCTGGTCAGACGCGCCAAAGATCCAGGGAAAGGCACACTCGATCTGCCCGGAGGTTTCGTCGATATGTACGAAAGTGCAGAAGAAGCTGCAGCCCGCGAAGTCAAAGAAGAAACCGGACTTCAGATCGATCACTGCCAGTATCTGTTTTCTATCCCCAACATCTATCCATATAAAGGATTTGAAGTACATACCGTCGATATGTTCTTCGAGTGTCATGTCAAGCAATTTACCCAGGCACAGGCAGCCGACGATGCAGCCGAAATCATCATTCGCCAGCCAGCCACGCTACAACCCGAAGAATTCGGTCTTACTTCCATCCGGAAAGCTATCCGGCAATATCAGGAAATGAACCGCTAAAAAACAAACAGCAAGCTTTTTCGGCTAATAAGTTGTCTAAATCTCAACGGGTTTATATATCTTTGTAAATTAATTACACAAAGAGTTAGTTTAAACAAACAGCGAAAGTTGTTTGTTGTTTTTAGTAAACAAACACATTAAAAGCAAAGAGTGTGATGAAGAAAATACTTATTCCCTTATGCCTGGTACTTGGTACGCACATGGTGGATGCTCAACGCTCGTATCAGTTTGGCAGTCCGGAGCGTCTGTTTACAGAAGGCAAGGAATTGTTTGGCCTGAAGAATTATTCTGGCTGCATTGACAAGCTGGAAGCCTACAAAGCCCATGCCACCGATGCAGACTTGATTCAGGAAGCAGACTTCATGCTGGTTTATGCCGCATTTGAGCAAGGTCGCCCCAATGCAGACGAGCTATTGAAAATGTATCTTGAAACGTACCCAGATTCACGCCACTCCGACGTGATAGAGTTTCTGATCGGTTCGGTTCATTTCGGACAAAAGAACTATCCGAAAGCCATCTTCTGGTTAAAAGAAGCCGGCATCGACCTGTTGAGTCCGGAAGAACAGGAAGCATATAGTTTTCGTCTGGCGTACTCGATGCTTCAAGTAGAAAAAGATAATCCGGACAAGTTGCAGCAAATCAGGCAGATGTTCAGCCGTATTCAGCAAATAGGCGATAAATATCGGGATGCTTCTGCCTACTACGTAGCTTATATTGATTATGCAAACGGCAAATACAATCAAGCGCTCGTAGAATTTGATGCCTTGAAAGAGAATCCGGAGTTCAAGGAACAGTCTTCATATTACACGACACAAATCTATTTTATCCAGAATAAATATAGCCAGGTAATCAAAGAAGGCGAACGATTGCTGGATACTTATCCGAGAAGTAATAACAACACCGAATTATATCGTATCCTGGGTAATTCCTATTATCATCAGGGACAACAGGACAAAGCGTTGAATTATCTGAGCAAATATGTATCAGAAGCCGATGAACCCTTACGCAGCGACTTGTATCTGTTGGGAGTATGTCTGTTCAACAAAGGCAATTACAGCAGTGCAGTCAACAACTTCGGTAAAATCGTTAGCCAAGATGATGCATTAACACAGAATGCTTATCTGTATTTAGGTCAGTCTTATCTGAAACAGAATGATAAGAATAATGCACGCATGGCATTCGAAGCGGCTGCAACCTCTTCGTACGACAGACAAATTCAGGAAGCAGCCATGTACAACTATGCTTTACTGATACACGAAACGGCATTTACAGGATTTGGCGAATCCGTTACGATCTTCGAAGATTTCCTGAACGACTTCCCGAATTCCCAATATGCAGACAAAGTAAATGATTATCTGGTAGAAGTCTATCTGACTACCAAGAATTATGATGCTGCCCTGAAGTCAATCGAAAAGATCAAGCATCCGAGTGTCAAGATTCTGGATGCCAAACAGAATATTCTCTTCCAATTGGGAACGGAGTCCTTTACCAACATGAAGATGGATGAAGCGATTGATCTGTTCACGCGTGCCATCCAGATGGGAACGTATAACGAAGAAGCCCGTAGTGACGCTTATTTCTGGAGAGGCGAATCCTACTACCGGAAAGGTGAATACGGAAATGCGATTTCCGACTACCGGACTTATCAGAACAATACACAGCAGAAAGGAACGGATATGTATGCCCTTTCATTCTATAACCTGGGATACTGCTATTTCAAGCAGCAGGAATATGATATGGCATTAAATCGTTTCCGCCAATATACGGATGTGGAACAAAATCATGCTGCTGCTTCGTATGCGGATGCTTATAACCGTATCGGTGACTGTCTGTTCCATAATCGCCAGTTTGCCGCAGCTGAAGAGAATTACAACAAAGCCTCTCAAGTTCTTCCTTCTGCCGGAGATTATTCCGTTTACCAGAAAGGATTCGTACTGGGCTTGCAGAAAGATTATAACGGAAAGATCCAAGCTATGGATCAGTTGATTCGTGAATATCCGGAATCTCAATATATCGACGATGCCCTGTTTGAGAAAGGTCGTACTTACGTCTTATTGGAAAACAGCTCATCGGCTATTCAAACCTTCAACAAGCTGATTGGAGAGTATCCGGAAAGTAGTTTGGCTCGGAAAGCCGGTATCCAGTTAGGTTTGATTTACTATAACGACAATCAGCCGGAAAAAGCAGCAGAAGCTTACAAACAAGTCATCAGCAAGTATCCGGGCAGTGAAGAAGCCAAGGTGGCTTTGCAGGATTTGAAGTCTGTTTATATCGACTTGAATGATATTGATGCTTATGCTGCCTATGTAAACTCACTGGGAGGCAACATCCACCTGAACATCAACGAGCAGGATTCGCTGACCTACATTGCAGCAGAAAAGCTGTTTATGCGAGGTGACAACGAAGGAGCACGCCGGAGTATGCAGAACTACTTGCAGAATTATCCGAACGGTGCCTTCAGTACCAATGCCAACTTCTACCTGGCCAGCATTGCTTTCAACTTGAAGGAATATAACGAGGCTTTGCCGATGTTTGAACAAGTGATTGCCAGTGGTGACCGGAAATTCCTGGAAGAATCAACAGCGCGTAAAGCTGAAATTGAATACCTGACAGAAAACTTCAAGGCGGCTCTTGAAACATTCAAGCGATTGAATGAGATTGCAGAAAGCGCCGACAACAAAGAAGCTGCCTCTTTGGGAATCATGCGCTGTGCATTGAAAGAAGGTAACCAGAAAGATGCACTTGCCGGAGCAAACCAGTTACTGAAGAATCCGAAAGTTTCTCCGGAAATAGCCAACGAAGCCCGTTACGTTCGTGCGAAGGCTTACATGGAAATGGATCAGGAATCCAAAGCATTGGCTGACCTGAAATTGATCAGTCAGGATACACGTACGGAACAAGGTGCTGAAGCCAAATACTTATTGGCACAACTTTATTACGATGCCAATGATGATAAGAACGCAGAAAAGGTGTTGGAAGAGTTTGCCAAGAACGGTACACCGCATCAATACTGGCTGGCTCGCGGATTCATCCTTTGGGCAGATATTTATATTCGTAAAGGCGATCCGGTTCAGGCCCGCGTTTATCTGAACAGTTTGCAGAAGAATTATCAGGGCGACGACAACATTACCGAGATGATTGAAAGTCGTTTGGCAAAACTAAAGTAATGAGGAGGCTAAGATGAAAACAAAATATCAGAAAGTACTTTGCGTAGCGGTGTTGCTGGGTTCTGCCGTTACCGTTTCAGCACAAGAGGATGAAACGAAAAAGAAGCTGGACCGCGAAATGACGTTGGAACGTGAATATGCGCCGACGGTACAGGATGCCAATAAAGTCAATACGTTGCCGGCGATTAAAGAACCGCAGGTAACCAAACGGGCGATTTCTTATTCTCCGTTTACATTGGCAACCGATCCGGAAAAGCAGATCTCGCTTTTGCCTTCGGGTAATATCATGACGCAGATGGATTATAACAAGCGTCGCGGTTACCTGAATGTAGCAGCCGGCATGCATTTGAATATCAACGGAGACTTCGGCTATCACATCTTAAGTACAGAAAAAGACAAGCTGAATGTATTCCTTTCTCACCGTTCAACAAACGGTAATATTGATTATATCCAGATCGAAGATCAGGTCAAGGCAAAACTGAATGATAACGTAGGTGGTATCAACTATGCTCATACCTTCGACAAGGCCATCTTAAAGTTAGGCGGTAAGTATAATTATTCGGGATTCAATTACTATGGCCTGCCTATAAATAACCTGTCGAGCCTGCCAGTAGAAGATCTGTTGCAAAAAGCCGATCGGGAAACCAATCAGGTAAACCAGACGATCCAGGCAAATATCGGCATAGAAGCGAAAGAAGACGCGGCATTCTTCTACTTGATTGATTTGGATTACATCAATTTCTCGCACAAATACGGATTAAGCAAAGAACTGGACGGTCCGACTGAACATACCTTGGATGCGAAATTCGACTTCAGTGCTTTCTTCAATGGAAACCAGCGCGTGGGTGTTGGCGGACAAGTAGAATACTTCGCCTATAATCTGCCGACTTATCCGGAGGGAGTTCCCAATTGTGTCTTTGCTAATCATGCCGAGATTATATTAAGTCCGTATTACAAGATTGCCGGAGAAAACTGGAATGTCAAACTGGGTGCAAACGTGATGTTCGTTACCGGCGAAGACAATTCTTTCACAGCTTCGCCGAATATTGCAGCGGATGTAGAAGTGGCGGACAAGACTGTCCTCTACTTAAAAGCCAACGGTCGTCTGTATTCGAATAGTGCATACGAAACATCACTCGTCAACCGCTATTTTAATCCTACCGAAGAAATAGCTCCGACACGCGAATGGTTGAACGGACAAGTCGGCTTGAAGTGCGGCGCAGCTCCCGGATTCTGGTTTGATGTCTTTGCCGGATACAAGATCCGTTCATCGGATGCCCTTTTTGTTCCGTCTCGTATCTTCTACGAAGGTGAGTTCGCAAACTATTCGAATGTATTGCCGGGCATTGACACAAAAGCCTTCTTTGCGGGCGCCAATTTGAAATACAGTTATCAGAACTATCTGGATATCCAGTTGAAAGGAGTTTATAATAGCTGGAAAGGTAATTACGATGATACTTGGGTCGGTGGGACATCCAATGCAGATCTGACGTATGTATATGGCCGTCCGAAGGTAGAGATCAATGCAGACGTAACAATAAAGCCGATTGAAAAGCTGGCAATTGGCATGAATTACTACCTGGCAACCGACCGATACACTTGCCTGTTTGGTGTAGAAGATTATAAGTTGAACAACATCAACGAACTGAATCTGCAAGTTGGCTATACATTCAACGATACATTCGGGGCATATATCAAACTGAATAATGTGTTGAACCAGCAATACGAAATGTATTACGGGTATCCGATGCAGGGAATTAATATCATGGGGGGCGTAAATATTAATTTTTGACCACACAAAACTAAATTCATAATATTAAATTTAAAGTTTTACAAATTCGGAAGCGCGGGGCTGTGAAGTTCCGCGCTTTTTTTATGCTTCTTCCTGAGTTTCCTTGTTTTCCCGTCGGGTGGCACGTCCTTTGAGGACTTCCTTCTCTTCGGCCACCATGACATTCAGCCGCGAGATGAAATCGGCAAACGATGCGTCGCCATGCAGCGTGGCGAGTAAGTTCACCCCTTCTACCAGATTTCGGTAGGCGGCATCGGCCGAGCGGCGAGCTTGCTGCACGGCACCGACCTGCCGGGCGGAAAGTTCCGCTAACCGTCCATTCATGGCTGCCAAATAAGCATTTTCCTTCGCCTCCAAATCGTCCAGCCACACTTCGATGCCGAGGCCTTCCAAATCGCCCGCCGCCAAGGACGCGCGAAGCTCCTGCAACAGGCTGTACAGGATGGCACTCTCTTGCAACTGCGACAGATAGGCAGGATTGCCGTATTTGTCGATCACCGCCTTCGCCCGCCCCGCTGCTGCCGCCACCGAAGCCTCCGGACAGGCCTTCATCGCCTTGGCAAAAGCATTCAACCTCCTCCATGCACGACCCCGTTCCTTATTCGCCGCAATAACCTGCTTCGAAAGCGGTGACAAGGTATCCGCTGAAAGTAAATCGTCCAAACGGGTCACGGCTGCCTGATAGGCGTCCAATTGCCTCCGCAAATGCTGGAGCGAAATTTCCGGCAACCCCGCCGACGGCAACTCTTCCGTCAACGACACTACCTGGCAATGGAATCCAAAAACTTCCTCAAGGTGTAAACTTGCGATATAAAACTTGTTGATCTTTTTCATCTGTCCTGACTTTTTCCCATCCGAAGCCAAATATAACGTCTCTGCTGATAAAAAACAAATCAAAAAAGGCGAAAATTAATGCAGAACAACACTTCATATTTATATTTACGTTCATCATGCAGCAAAATAAATTCAAATTATATTATTTGCTATTATCATGTAGCATAATTATAGCATATATTTTAAATAGATATTATATTGCTGCATAATAAAGGCAAATATTTATAATAGCGATTATTATGCAGCAATATAGATCGAAATATAAATAAAAAGTACTTTTCTGCAAAAAACTTCCGTTTACTGTGGGAAAGAAGTCCTACCAAAGACGCTTTCGCTGCTTACTGGCTTTGTTATTCCTCTGATTCTTATTATTTTTGCGTCCTGAAAATAAAAAGACAGATTCATACATAGATTTCAAACGAACAAAACGGATGGAAATAACAAACTCGGCTAAACGCCCATCGCTCGGATTATCTTTGATTCCAATCATTGTTATGGTAATCCTCCTTTTCTTTACAATCCACATTTTCGGAAGTGATGCTTTGAGTGGCGGAAGCCAGGTTGTATTATTACTCACAACAGCTTGTTGCTCGGCTTTAGCCATGGGCTTTTGTCAGGTCAAATGGAAAAAGATTGAAGAATCCATCTGTACCAATATCTTAGGCGTGGCGACTGCTCTGTTAATCCTATTGCTCATCGGTGCGCTTTCGGGAAGTTGGATGATCAGCGGTGTCGTACCTACGCTGATTTATTATGGAATGCAGGTATTAAGTCCTACCTTCTTCCTGGCCTCTTGCTGTATCATCTGCGCCATTGTCTCGGTCATGACAGGAAGTTCGTGGACGACTATTGCCACCATAGGAATTGCTTTAATGGGAATTGGTGAAGCCTTGGGTTTCTCAACCGGATGGACAGCGGGAGCTATCATCTCGGGAGCTTACTTCGGCGATAAAATATCACCATTGTCGGATACGACTGTATTAGCTTCATCCACTACCAACACGCCGCTCTTCTCCCATATCCGTTATATGATGTACACAACGGTTCCGACGATGATTATCACTTTGATCATCTTTACCGTAGCCGGATTTGTCTTTGATCATTCCCAAGACGGACAAGTGATGAGCTTCGCTGCTTCGTTAAAAGAGACATTCCATATCTCTGCTGCCTTGATGATTGTACCGATAGCGACCGGGATACTGATTGCCAAACGAGTGGCCTCAATCATCACGCTGTTTATATCGGCTCTGCTGGCAGCTGTCTTTGCTATTTTGTTCCAGCCAGACTTATTACAACAGATAGCTGGAGCTGAAAGCATCAATGCGGCATCCATGTTCAAAGGCGCTTTCATGACGTTATATGGTTCTACACAATTAGAGACAGGAAACGAGATGTTGAATTCCCTGGTATCTACCCGTGGAATGGCAGGAATGATGAATACGATCTGGCTGATTATTTGCGCGATGTGCTTCGGTGGTGCCATGACAGCCAGCGGCATGTTGGGAACGATCACTTCTGTCTTTATGCGCTTTATGCAACGCCGTGCCAGCATGGTCGCTTCAACGGTATTTTCAGGTTTGACACTGAATATCTGTACAGCCGACCAATACATCTCCATCATCCTGACAGGGAATATGTTCAAGGAAATCTATCGGAAGAAAGGATACGAAAGTCGCCTGCTGAGCCGTACAACCGAAGATGCCGTGACCGTAACCTCAGTATTGATTCCATGGAATACGTGCGGTATGACGCAAGCCACTATCTTGAGTGTACCGACATTAACTTATCTTCCGTACTGCTTTTTTAATTTGATTAGCCCGCTTATGAGCATAATTATTGCTATCTTGGGCTTCAAAATAAAAAAGCACCATGAAGAAGATCAAGATTAGTTTACTTGGAAAAGTAGTTATTGCCATTGCGGCCGGTATTTTATTCGGTCAGTTCTTACCAGCCAGTATCGTACGGATATTCGTTACATTCAATTCTTTATTCGGGAATTTCCTATCATTTTCCATCCCGCTTATTATTTTAGGCTTGGTAACACCGGCTATCGGTGAATTGGGAAAAGGAGCAGGAAAACTACTGGCCATTACAGCCTTGTTAGCGTATGGTTCGACGATCTTTTCCGGATTCTTTACCTTTTTCAGTTGCGATGCAATTTTTCCATCCATTCTTCCCCCGAATACCGAACTGGCAGCCGTAGAAAATCCGGGAGATTTTATGTTGACGCCCTACTTCGAAGTAGCGATGCCTCCATTAATGGACGTCATGACAGCTTTATTGCTTTCCTTTACAATCGGTCTCGGTTTATCCTACATTGAAGGGACAGTTCTCAAAGATGGTTTTACCGACTTCAAAGAAATCATCACGATGTTGATAGAAGTGGTTATCATTCCGCTTTTACCTTTACATATCTTCGGTATCTTCCTCAACATGACTGTCAGTGGACAAGTGGCAGGTATCATAGCGATGTTCCTGAAAGTTATTCTGGTGATCTTTGTTCTCCACGTCCTGCTCTTACTAATCCAGTTCAGTCTGGCCGGATCAGTCAGTCACAAGAATCCGTTACGCTTATTGCGGAATATGCTTCCTGCCTATGCAACAGCGTTAGGTACACAATCTTCGGCTGCCACCATTCCGGTAACGCTGGCTCAAGCCATCAAGAATGGAGTACGGCAGAATATAGCCATCTTCGTGATTCCGCTTTGTGCCACGATTCATCTGGCCGGAAGTACGATGAAGATCGTTGCCTGTGCCATGGCCATCTTATTTATGTCGGGTGAGCCAGTTACATTAACAGCATTCGCCGGTTTTATCCTGATGTTAGGAATCACAATGGTAGCGGCTCCGGGTGTTCCGGGCGGAGCCATCATGGCAGCCTTAGGCTTACTACAAAGTATGCTTGGATTCAATGAGACCTTGCAAGCCTTGATGATTGCTCTTTACATTGCCATGGATAGTTTCGGTACAGCTTGCAACGTAACAGGCGACGGAGCCATTGCTATTTTAGTAGATAAAATTGCCGGAAAACCTGCTCAAGAAACAGCAGAATAATGACGATATAGCTAAAAACACAGAGACACGAAGCCACAGAGTTTTTATTTATTTCCTCTGCGACTTCGTGTCTCCATGTTTATCTATCTCGATCAACGGATATCTATCAGAACAATCGGCTGTTGTTTCACGTCATCCAAAAAGACAGCCTGATATTTTGTCTTCCCAAAATCAATCTGTTTCAAGTCGATGCAACGGATAGCACTGTTGTACATCGTCCGGAAATAAATCTTCCCGTTACGAAGATCGGTAGCCGAGGTCCATTGTGTGGCACTTGGAATATCAGCATGTATCTCGCCTTTCGCGTAAACCGTCCACCTTTCCGCCGGGAATATAAGATTGTTGCCTTTATTCTCCAAAATATATGGATTATAGGACGAAACGTTTGGATTTATAGCACAAAATACCCTGTTTCAAGTACATGATAAAATGCCGGCGTATCTTGCTTTTTATACCTTATTATATATACCCCATATCCGATTTTCTTTTATACCCTTCACACACGCCCCTATTTCTTTCATAATCTGCGACTTCCTGTGAAGGGTGTGAAAGGAACATCCTCTACTCACATTCCTTTTATAAATTCTCGATTTCCTCGTCAGATAGGCCTGTACATAATTTGATTTGTTCAAAAGAAATACCGTTCTGTTTCATCAGGCGGGCGGTCGTTAATATACCTTCTACTCGACCTTTTTCCAAGCCTCTCTCTTCACCAATTGCTATTCCCTTCTCTAATCCTTTTTTTTCTGCCGTCTTAACAGCATAGTCCATAACATTCTCATTGTCCCGGTATATTTTCAGAGCTGCCTCGTATTCAGCCCGTTCCTTCTTGTTCATATTGGCGATACGTGCCAATTCTTCCAGACGGTTAAACAAGGCTTTCTGACCTTTGAATGATAAATGTTCCAACTGTTCCATATGTTTCAAATTATATAACCAGTAATCCAACGGGGTTTCACATTCGGCTTCCGTTTTATTGAACAACGGAAACTCAATGAAGATCTCTCGGAAGTTACGCCCTTTCTGTTCACCTGTTTCACGGTCGGCTATCACCAGATCGGTACGGACTTTATCCGTCTCGCCCGACTTGAAATTCAGCAGGAAGATTCCATAAACCGGTACGAGTTTAAACTTCCACGATGCACCTTTCTTACCTTGCGAGGCGATCATACGGCAAATATAATACAATGCCCGCTCATAAAAATAATCCTGACGGGCATTTTGTAGTTCTACGATAAAAATCGTTCCGTCCCGGTCCTTACACAGTAAGTCAAAGATAACACCCCGACCATCGGTTGTCTCGCTTGGATCTTCCTTATCCATATAAGAAAGATCTTCTACATGGTGTTCACCTTCCAACAAATCATTGATTAACTCGATTAACAGTTCCTTACTTGATTCTTGTCCAAATAGAATCTTGAAACCACGATCTACAAACGGATTGATAAATACGTTTTTCTCTTCCATAGAAAAGGTTCTTTAAAATGTTTTGCCCCAATAGCGGGATAGACAAAGATAAGTCATTTCATTGAAAATGGAGAATGATAGACTAATTTTCAATTCTCCATTTTCAACTTTCAATTAAATTACGCCTTATTTCTTCGGTGCCCAGTTACGCGGAGCCGGAATACCCGGAAGCGGTTTCCGGTCTTTCAACTGGTTCATGACTTCCTGAATGGCACGATCTAACTGCTGGTCTTCTCCATTCCACTCGCGAATCGGATCATTATCGACTACAATATCCGGATCTACTCCGTGGTTCTCGATAATCCAGTCGCCGGTCTTCGGATCATAGCTGGTGAAGAACGGAACACGGATGTCGGTTCCATCCATATAAGGCAACGAACCACTGATACCGACGATTCCACCCCAAGTACGAGTTCCAATCAGCTTCCCTAACTTCAGGGCGCGGAAACCCCACGGGAACAAATCACCATCAGAAGCCGAATATTTGTTGATCAGGCAGACTTTCGGTCCGACTTGTACGGCATCGGGCACGGTTCCTATCAGTTTTGAGCCCCGACGCATCGTCAGACGATACGGCTCACGAGCCAGACGCTCCAGAATCATCGGAGAAACATTTCCGCCACCGTTGGCTCGGTCGTCGATAATCAATCCTTCCTTATCGAGTTGCGGATAGAAGTAGCGGGCAAACTCGTTCAATCCATCCGGTCCCATGTCCGGTATATAAATATATCCGACACGACCTTGCGTAGCTTCCGTTACTTTCTTCAGGTTATTCTGTACCCAGTTATAATGATACAGCGAATATTCTTCCACCAACGGCGTAATCACCACTTTATGCGCTCCAGCCAATTGCGGCTTGCTGTTCAGCATCAGTTCGGTTGGAACATCGGCTTTCCCGACCAACAACTGATACATATTCTTCACACTGTTGGTAGGAACACCGTCGATAGCAACGATATATTCGCCGACTTTCGCTTCAATGCCCGGCTCTGCCAGCGGAGAACGCAACTTCTTACTCCAGTTGGCACCTTCCAAAATCTTTTCCAGCTTGAAGAAACCACTCGGATCCCGGGATATTTCTGCGCCCAACATACCGGTATTCAGACGTTCAGGCTTTTCCATTTCACCGGGATTGACATAGGCATGACCGCATTCCAGCTCACCAATCATCTCACCGATGATGTAATTCAGATCGAGACGCGTCTTTACGTATGGCAACAGAACAGCATATTTCTGCTTGATTGCTTTCCAATCCATTCCGTGCATGTTCTGTAAATAGAAGCCATCCCGATAAGCCCGCCAAGCTTCGTCGAAGATCTGTACCCATTCTTGCGGATAATCTACCGTAATCTTCATATTCGAAAGATTCACTGCCTTGCTTAAATCGGCTTTTCCGGAAGGAATCGTAGATGAAACATACAATGTTTTAGCGCGTGAGAACATGGCTTTGGAACTGCCGGGATTAACATACATGATGGCTCCTTCGGCAATGGTTTCTTCTTTCTTTGTTTTCAGATCATACGCCTTGGTGCCGCCAGAGGTATAATAATAGACTTTATTTCCGTCTGAATAAAAGTGTGCGTAATACGAAGGAGGAAGCGGAAGCTTCACGATACGATCGGCGATACCGTCGATGTCGATGCGGACCGACGTATCTTCTTCCGGAGTTTCCTCTTTTGTACTTTCAGTAGTCTGTACGGTCACCTCATCATCTTCCTCCAAGAAAGGTGAAGGCGTGTCCTGACGAAGCAGTGCCAGATAAACCCCATTCATCCGGGTATAAACATGATTCCATTCCGTTTGTCCGTAAGTCGGATTGAAATCGCGGGCAGACGAGAAGATCAGATACTTACCATCCGTACTGAAAACCGGTGAACTAGACGAATACCACTGATCCGTTACAGCATATTCCTTCTGAGTTTCGAGGTTATAGACATAGACAATCGAAAAATCATTCTCCGAAGTACGGGTATAAGTCAGCCATTTACTGTCCGGAGAAAAAGAAACTTCTCGCGGTTCGCCCAGCGGATCCAGCAACAATACCTTCTTCTGTTTGGAAGCTACGTCCAACAGACAGATCCGGTTCTGCCGATCGGTATAAACCAATTTCTTGGCATCCGGACTCCAACTAAACGTCCGGATATACGTATCATTGTTCTTTGTCAATTGAACAGGCTCTTTTCCCAAACCATCTTCCTGTAAATAGAGTTCTGTCTCGCCGGTCCGGTCGGAGATAAAGGCGATATATTTCCCATCGGGCGACCATTGTGCTTCCCGTTCGTGCGCTCCGGGCGTACGGGTGATATTCTTACTGACGCCTTTTTCGACCGGAATGTTAAACACTTCCCCACGAGTTGTGACCACCATCCGTTCACCATTGGGAGAAAGACTGGCAGCAGTCAGGTAATCAACGCCATCCTTAATAGCTTGGCGTGCATAGACATTGTCGGAAGCCAAACGGATATTCACTTTCTCCGGCTGGTTGTTTCCGGCTTTCAGCTTATAAATATAACCACCATTCTCAAAGACAATCCAATCGCCGTGGCAAGAAGGGAATTTGATATCATACTCCGTAAAGTTGGTTACCTTCTTGGTTTCTTTCGTTTTCGTATGATAAACAAACAGATTCATCGTACGATCACGATCCGAAAGGTAATAGATTTCATCGCCTATCCACATCGGGAAAATATCCTGTGCCTCATTGTTAGTAATATTCTCTACCTTCTTCTGAGCCGGATCATAAATCCATACATCATCCGCCATTCCACCTTTATAATATTTCCAAGTACGGAACTCACGCATCACCCGGTTATAAGCCAACCGTTTGCCGTCGGGCGAATAACTACAGAAGCCACCTTCGGGCAAAGGAATCACCTCCGGCAGTCCACCTTCCTGATTGACAGTATACAACTTTCCGGTGAATCCGTCACCAATCCGGTTCCGATAGACAATCTGTTTGCCGTCGGGCGTCCACGTCATCACCATATTATTCGGTCCCATACGGTCACCCAAATCATCACGACCATTCGTAGCCGTATACGTTACCCGTAAAGGCTCTCCTCCATAGACGGGAATTGTAAACACTTCGGTATTTCCATCATACTGACCGGTAAAGGCAATTGTCTTTCCATCCGGTGAAAAACGGGGAAACATCTCATACCCGACATGCGAAGTCAATCGCTGGGCCTCACCACCGCTCATAGGTACCTGATACAAATCGCCGGCATACGAGAAAACAATCTCCTTCCCATTCGTAGCCGGAAAACGCAGCAATCGGGCTTCATCTGCCAAGGCAGTCAACGAAAGTCCCGAAAGAGCAATTAGCAATAATTTCTGATTCATGGCATATCTTATTTATACGTATTTCGTGAATAGCACTCTTTTCTATCAACAAAGATAATCATTCACCATACATATCCTCTACCCGAAAGCCACAAAGTTCACATGAGCAACCCGTCTTCTTACACTTCCGGAGTTTTCTCACACGACCAGCAAAGACAAAACCAATAGGAAAGTAATTTTTTGACAGTTGTCATAAAGCTTTTCCATATCCGTCAAAAAGCTTTAGCACATATATAGTAAAGCTTTTCGACATCTGTCGAAAAATTAAATATTCATTACTCTTCCATTCAAATCTTAGTATTTTAAAATCACTGCATCAGGAAAAGGATTCTCAAGCATCTTTATTTGAACAAGATAAGTAGCTATCATCGGATAATAAATCGTCTCAAGAGAAAGATATTTCCAAATAAAGATTATCTTTGAAGTTATTATCTATAAAAAACACAACTGATATGAAAACGACTCATTATTTACTGATGTCTGGCGTATGTGCGGCCACCTGGTTGCTTTCTGCTTGCAGTAACGTCCCGCCTCCTGCACCCGTTTTACCCGTTCCTACACCGGAACAAGTAGAATGGCATAAATTGGAAACTTACGCATTCGTCCATTTTGGATTAAATACCTTCAATGATTTGGAATGGGGTTATGGAAATACACCTGCTTCGACCTTTAATCCAACGGATTTGGACTGCGACCAATGGGTACGAACCATTAAGGCTGCCGGATTGAAAGGAGTTATCCTGACAGCAAAACACCACGATGGTTTCTGCCTCTGGCCTACCGCTACAACAGAATATTCGGTCAAGAATTCGCCTTGGAGAGACGGAAAAGGTGATATGGTTCGTGAACTCTCGGATGCTTGTCGTAAACATGGACTGAAGTTTGGTATTTATCTTTCTCCCTGGGATCGTAACAGCGAGAATTACGGACAGCCGGGATATGTGGAAAAGTTTCATGCTCAGATGCATGAACTAATCAGTAACTACGGGTCGTTATTTGAATATTGGTTTGACGGTGCCAACGGTGGTGACGGCTGGTACGGAGGAGCCAATGAGAAACGTTCAATCGATCCGAAAACATATTATAAATATGAGGAAGCCCGCGATGCCATTAAGGAACTACATCCGCAGGCCATGATTTTCGGAGGTACCGTTCCGGATATTCGTTGGATTGGAAATGAAGAAGGCTGGGCAGATGCGACACAATGGTCGCCCTATTCCTACGAAAAGGAAAAACATTATACCGACAGTCAGCGAGGCATGGAGGACGGAGATAAATGGTTGGGAGGAGAATGCGACGTTTCTATTCGTCCGGGCTGGTTCTATCATGCACGGGAAGACCATCAGGTAAAGTCGTTGGCCAAGTTAGTCGATCTGTATTACCGCAGTGTCGGTCATAATACCAACTTCCTGTTAAACTTCCCGGTAGCACTGAACGGTAAAATTGCTCCGGGCGATTCCATCCGTGCCGTTGAATGGTATCAGACGATCCAGAATGATTTGAAGACCAATCTGCTGAAAAGTGCTTACGTAGAAGCAAGTAATTCGCGTGGTAGGAAATATGCTCCGGCTCGGGTTACCGATGGCGATTGGGATACTTATTGGGCTACAGAAGATGGTGTAATGCAGGCCTCACTTACATTCACTATGTCTCCAGCCTCGGATGTTAACCGCTTATTATTGCAAGAATACATACCGTTAGGCCAGCGTGTCAAAGCTTTCAAGATTGAATATGAGGAAAACGCCCAATGGAAAGAGGTGGAACCGGTGGATGAAACAACGACGATCGGTTACAAACGTATTGTTCGCTTCAAAACGGTGCACGCCGAAAAGCTTCGGGTAACGTTCCTGGATGCGAAAGGTCCTTTATGTATTAATAATGTAGAAGCATACTTGGCTCCGGCTTTGCTGACTGAACCGGCTATTACCCGCAATCTGGAAGATAAAGTCCGTATCCAGGCAGGTGAACCAACGGCTATGATCTATTATACAACCGACGGATCTGAACCAACCAAAGAATCAACTTTATACGATCAACCTTTTGTATTAGATCAGAAAGCTACGGTAAAAGCAATCGCCTATGACGAAACCTTCGACAAATATAGTCCGGTCACCACTGCCGAATTTGATATTCCGGTAAAAATGTATCAAATAGCGGACGAAAAAGAGAAAGCTATACTCGACGGAAATGGTTATACGACCTATTATTTGCCAAAAGGGAAACAGGCATTGACTGTACGCCTCGTACAACCGCAGACGATTTCCGGTTTCCGCTATACACCGAACCAAAATCGGGACGCACAAGGACATATTTCCAGCTATCGGTTCTATGTAGACGATAAACTGGTATCCAGCGGAGAGTTCTCGAACATCAAGGCGAATCCAATAGAACAAGTCATCCGTTTCACTCCAGTCAAAGGCAAGGAAGTCAAACTGGAATCCGTACGTAACGTAGATGATGTCAAGAGTACTGGTATCGGAGAATTTTCAGTACTGACGGAATAAACAAAGATAAAAAGGCAAGAAGCGGTCGATCTTCTTGCCTTTTTCTTAACCAAGCATATCTAAAATATCCGAAGCCTTTTGGGCTATATATTTCGGATGATAAGATTCGAGCTCAGAAGCCGGGCGGAATCCCCAGGTAACGCCACAAGCATCAACCCCACTATTGATAGCCGTTTGCATATCTACATTCGAATCTCCAATATATAAGGTATCAGCCGCCTCCACATGCGCCTTTTCTCTGATTTCAGATACGATACCCGGATCCGGTTTTGTCTTTACACCTTCCCGCTGGCCCAAAACAGCAGTAAAACGAATATTCGGGAAGAAATATCCGACTAATTTCGTCGTTGCAGCCTGATATTTATTAGAAGCTACAGCCAGTTGGATACCTTTATCCTGTAACGCTTGGAGCAATTCCGGAATACCTTCATAAGGACGGCTGGCATCCGCATTATGTACATCATAATGAGCCAAGAAATCCTGACGGATCTTAGCAATATTCTCTTCCGTCTTTTCCCCTTCAGGCAAAGCACGCTCGAACAGTTTATTAATACCATTACCTACAAAATAATTGTATTCTTCCAAATGATGCGTCGGAAATCCATTCTTTTCCAAGGCATAGTTCGTACTGTGCGCCAAATCAGCGATCGTGTTCAGAAGCGTACCATCCAAATCAAAGATCAATAACTTTTTCATTTCTATCGGATATTAATAATACGGTACAAATATATATTCTCTAGTAGGCGACAAAGATAGAAAAAGAGTTGAATATACACAAAAGGCCGGCTTCCATTCGGGAAACTGGCCTTTCTTCTATTGAATTACTTAAAAACTCAATTATTTACCAGAAAGTTTTTCTTTCAAAGCAGCCAACTCTTCGATATCACCTAAAGTAGTCTTTTCGAGCTGAGTAGTAGCTACGTTGTTATCTTCTTTCTTGTTGTGTCTAGCTTTCTTTTCAGCAGCAGCTTCTTTCTTAGCGTTCTTCTGTTCATCTTCGAATACGCGGCTGTGAGACAAGATGATTCTCTTAGCTTCTTTGTTGAATTCGATAACCTTGAACGGCAGTTTTTCATCTACCTGAGCCTGAGAGCCGTCTTCTTTAACCAAGTGTTTCGGAGTAGCGAAACCTTCAACACCGTAAGGCAAAGAAATAACTGCACCCTTATCCAACATTTCGATGATTGTACCTTCATGGATAGAACCTACTGTAAAGATAGTTTCGAATACATCCCAAGGATTTTCTTCCAACTGCTTGTGACCTAAGCTCAAGCGGCGGTTTTCCTTATCGATTTCCAATACCTGAACTTCGATATCAGCACCAATCTGAGTGAATTCAGACGGATGTTTGATCTTCTTCGTCCAAGACAAATCAGAAATGTGGATCAAACCGTCAACACCCTCTTCGATTTCTACGAATACACCGAAGTTAGTGAAGTTACGTACTTTAGCCATGTGTCTTGATCCAACCGGGAAGCGTTCTTCGATATTTTCCCATGGATCCGGTTTCAGCTGTTTGATACCCAAAGACATCTTACGTTCTTCACGATCCAATGTCAAGATTACAGCTTCAACTTCGTCACCAACCTTCATGAAGTCCTGAGCAGAACGCAAGTGCTGAGTCCAAGACATTTCAGAAACGTGGATCAAACCTTCTACGCCCGGAGCGATTTCGATGAATGCTCCGTAGTCAGCCATAACGACAACTTTACCTTTAACTTTGTCACCAACTTTCAAGTTAGGATCCAAAGCATCCCAAGGATGCGGAGTCAGCTGCTTCAAACCTAAAGCAATACGTTTCTTTTCGTCGTCGAAGTCCAAGATAACCACGTTGATCTTCTGATCCAGCTGAACGATTTCTTCCGGATGAGAAACGCGGCCCCAAGACAAGTCTGTGATATGGATCAAACCGTCTACGCCACCCAAGTCGATGAATACACCGTAAGAAGTGATGTTCTTGACAGTTCCTTCCAATACCTGACCTTTTTCCAACTTAGAGATAATGTCTTTCTTCTGTTGTTCCAGTTCAGCTTCGATAAGAGCCTTGTGAGAAACAACCACGTTCTTGTATTCCTGATTGATCTTAACGATCTTGAATTCCATAGTCTTACCAACGAATACATCGTAGTCGCGGATCGGCTTAACATCGATCTGAGAACCCGGCAAGAAGGCTTCAATACCGAATACGTCAACGATCATACCGCCCTTCGTACGACACTTGATGTAACCCTTGATGATTTCATCATTTTCCAATGCTTCGTTAACACGTTCCCAAGAACGAGAAGCACGAGCTTTTTTGTGAGAAAGGATTAATTGTCCTTTTTTGTCTTCCTGGCTTTCGATGTAAACTTCTACTTCGTCGCCAATCTTCAAATCCGGGTTGTAACGGAATTCAGACATCGGAACAACACCATCAGATTTGAAACCAATGTTTACTACAACTTCACGTTTGTTCATTGCAGTAACAGTACCCATAACCACTTCTTTATCTTTTACAGTGTTCAGGGTTTCGTCATAAGTTTTTACAAGATCTTCCTTGCTTACGCTACCGTAAGATTCGCCCTTTTCAAGAGCATCCCAATCGAAATTGCCGATCGGCTGAATGTTCTTCAAATTTTCCATTCTAAAATTGTTAATACTAAGTTTGTTTTATTTAGTAAGTTAGACTTTATGTTGCCTATCTCAAAAATCAACTGCAAAAGTAATGCTTTTTTCTGATTTACAAGAAATCCATTATTAAAATTGCGTGCTAAACTATAATCTTTAACTAATAAACAAGAAGTTAGCCGTTAAAGCATCTATTTTAGTCCAAAGGTCCACTTCGCCCCTGCTACGTTGAAATAAGTACTAACAGTTTATTATGGAAAGTCTCCGATGGGAATAATATCTCACTTAGAAATAGAAGAAAATAAAGAGGCAAAAGATACTACCAATGCCTCT
>CDZG01037325.1_pt1 | contig 33537 bp, 35 predicted proteins | sample 557741 | NCBI WGS metagenome assembly CDZG01 (sample SAMEA3182086, study PRJEB8094) | gut metagenome | biome: human; feature: gut; material: Stool; isolation source: human stools | place: Canada | collected 2013-01-21
TACGCCCCGTCCTGCCTCGGCGGCTACGCCCTGAGCGAGTTCACCAACGGCGCGCGCTCCGGCTGGATGTACACGGTCAACGGCACGCATCCGGACCGCGGTCTGAAGAACTGGAAGCTCAAGGACGGCGACGTGGTCGTCTGGCACTACATCAATGACTACGCGCACGAGGCGGCCGACTGGTTCGACGACCCGGATTATCCCGCCCTCGGCGACGGCACTTACTACAACAGCTGGCTCCGCGCGGCGGACATCAGCCCGGAGCAGTATGTGCAGCAGCTGCTCGGCAAGATCCTGAAGGTCGGCAAGAACGGCACCGTCGAGCCGAAACTGACGCTCTCGCACATCGGCAGATCCGTCACCTTCACCTTCAAACCCGACAAGGGCTACCACGTCAAGGACGTCAAGGTCGACGGCAAGTCCGTCGGCGCGGTCACGACCTACACCGTGGACAAGCTGACCGTCTCGACGAGGATCGAAGTCGAGTTCACCAACGGCGTGCTCCCGTTCACCGACGTGCGCGAAGCCGACTGGTTCTATGACGATGTCGTCTACGCCTATGAGAACGGCCTGTTCTCCGGCACCAGCGACACGACGTTCAGCCCGAACGCTTCCATGACCCGCGCCATGCTCGTCACAGTCCTCTATCGTCTCGAGGGCCAGCCCACTGTCTCCGGCCGCAGCGGCTTCTCGGATGTCAAGCTGAACAGCTACTATGAGGACGCCGTCACCTGGGCCGCCGACAACGGTATCGTCAACGGCACCGGCGCCACGACGTTCTCTCCGAACACCAACGTCACCCGCGAGCAGATGGCTGCCATCCTCTACCGCTACGCGCAGTACAAGCAGTATGGCACCACCGCCAGCGCGAGCCTGAACGGCTTCTCCGACGCCGCGAAGGTCTCCACTTACGCCAAAGCCCCGCTCAGCTGGGCCTTCGCCGAAAAGCTGGTCAACGGCTCCGAAGGCCGCCTCCTGCCCACCGGCAATGCCACAAGAGCACAGGTCGCCGCCATCCTCCACCGCTTCGTGGAGAATGTTGCAAAGACCACCGCCTGATCCTTTCCCGCACAGGGCTGCCCCCAAAGGGGGCAGCCCTGTTTTCTGCCCTGCGCCCCATGCGTATGCAGAGGCGTTGTGTGGCAGGCGCAAAGCGGCGGCCGGGTCATCCGGCCGCCGCTTTGGTTAGAAGCTCCGCGTCTCCGTATTCATGAAATCGTGGATCACATCGAAAAGATGGATGGGATCCAGCTGGTGCTCGGTGCAGAGCTTTGCCAGGCGAGTGACGCCGGGGCGGTCATTGGAAAAGGGCACGACAAAGAAGATCGTCGTCCAATGCGTCTGCAGATATTTCTGCACAAGAATTCCGTAGGCATAGAGCATCCGCGCCTCGCCATGCGCTTCATAAGGAATATGCCGGTAAGTAAGACCTTCTGGATCCTCTGTCTTGGCTGCAGTGGGGTGCACATCCAGGCGGTTCCATTCCGCCGAGAGCCGGAACGCTGCGTGCAGCAGCGCGACCGCCTCCCGCGCAAGCCCCTGCGCCTGCGGGTGCAGCATCCGGAGTTCCTCCTGGAGCGTGTCCAGGAGGAACAGCACGAATTCCTCCGCGTACACCGGCCCGGAGATCAGCTGTGCCGGTGAGAGATCCAGGCGTTTTGCGATCTCCTCGATCGAATCCGAGCGCAGACACTTGTCCCCTTTCAGATACCCCTGCAGGGTCGAGCGCGGGATCCCAAGCTCCTTTGAAAATTCCAGTTTTGTCTTTCCTGTTTCCTTCATTTTGCTTTGTAGCATGGCTGCAATATTTTTCTCTATCTGCATATCCAAAGCCACCTCCCACCAAAAGGATACGAAAATGGTTTCTTTTGGTAAATACCGGCATGCTGGCAAAGCGCCCAGCTTTCCGGCACGGCGGAAAGCCGTCCAAATCCGCCGTGATCTCCGCCCCTCGGAAGCTGCTGCGAGGTGGCAGGATTGCCTTGATCCTGCAGGTTTTTCCAATGGTTTTGTGAAGTTTATAGAAAAATGCGTGGCGGGCAGAAAAGGTTTGAAATCTCGAGTAAATTCGTGTATATTGAAAATTAAGATAACCGCCGGCCCGGACAGATGGTCAGCCGGCGTGATGGACGGCTCGAAGAGAGAAGGCGTTATCAAAAAGAGCCGGAAAGTGAATACAGAGGAGCGTGATTTAGTTGGAAGAACTGCTGCGCATGGAGCACATCAGCAAACGATTCGGTGACTTCTATGCGAACCACGATGTCAATCTGTCCGTAGCCAAGGGCGAGGTCCATACCCTGCTCGGCGAAAACGGTGCGGGCAAATCGACGCTGATGAACATTCTGATCGGTCTTTACCAGCCGACAGAGGGGTCGATCTTTCTCAACGGCAGGCAGGTGCGGATTGAGTCGCCCAGCCAGGCGGTCAAGCTCGGCATCGGCATGGTGCATCAGCACTTCATGCTGGTCGAGGCGATGACCGTGTTTGAGAACATGATCCTCGGCGACCGGAATTCCAAGGGGATCTTCATCGACCGGGAGGCGCGGCGGAAGGAGATCCTCGCGCTGTCGGAAAAATACGGGCTGGACGTGGAGCTGGACAAGCTGATCACGGAGATCTCCGTCGGCGCGCAGCAGCGCGTGGAGATCCTGAAGGCGCTCTACCACGGCGCGGAGCTGCTGATTTTGGACGAGCCGTCTGCGGCGCTGACGGACATCGAGGTCGAGGGTCTGTTCGCCATCATGAAAAAGCTCGTCAGCGAAGGAAAATCCATCATCTTTATCAGCCACAAGATGCGTGAGGTGCTGCACATCTCCGACCGCATCACCATCCTGCGCGCGGGCGAGGTCGTCACGACGGTGGACGCGCACGGCGTCACCGGGCAGGAGCTGGCCAACATGATGATCGGCCGCGAGCTGCAGCAGTCGCAGTACGAAAAGAAGGACGTGGAGGCCGGAGCGGTCATCTCCCTGCAGAACATTGATTATCATAAGGAGTCCAAGCACGCGGGCCTCAATGACGTCAGCCTCAGCATCGGCCGGGGCGAGATCGTCGGCATTGCCGGTGTGGACGGCAACGGGCAGACGCAGCTCGCGCAGCTGCTGACGGGCGTGCTCTCGCCGGAGAGCGGCGAGTTCCAGCGCAAGGGACAGAAGATCGCGGTCTTCAGCCCGCGGGCCTCGATCGAGGACGACGTGGCGCTCATCCCGGAGGACCGGAATCTGCAGGGCCTGATCGGCAACATGTCGATCGCGGACAATCTTGTGCTCAAGCAGACCGACGAGCCGCAGTTTTCCTCGCTGCACGGCCTGCATATGAAAAAGAAGACCATCTCGGCCTATGCCTGGGAGATGATCGGCAAATACGACATCCGCTGCCAGTCCTCCGACCAGGAGGTCCGGAATCTCTCCGGCGGCAACCAGCAGAAGGTCATTCTCGCCCGCGAGCTGGAATCCGATCCGGATGTGCTGATCGCCGTACACCCGACGCGCGGACTGGATATCGGCGCGACGCGCTTCGTCCACGATCAGATGATCGCCGCGCGCGACCGCGGCGTGGGCATTCTGCTCATCAGCGCGGACTTCGATGAGATCCTTGAGATGTCCGACCGGATCCTTGTCATCTTTGAAGGTCAGATCATGGGCGAATATTCCGGCAAGAACCCGCCGATCGAAGAGATCAGCCTTGCCATGACCGGAAAGTGAGGGGAGCGCGCGTATGAAATTCAAAAAATCACTCGGGGCCTTCCTTGTCCCGCTGCTTTCGATCCTGCTGGCGTTTGTCATTGGCGGGATCATCATGGCCGCGCTGGGCGCGGATCCGTTCCTCGCAGTCAAATACCTGTTCCAGGGCGCGTTCGGCTCTAAGGCCGGCATCGGCACGACGCTGGCCAAGGCGACGCCCCTGATGTTCACGGCGCTGTGCGCGTGCTTCGCGTACCGCTGCGGCGTATTCAACCTCGGCGGTGAGGGCCAGTTTCTGATGGGCTCCATCGCGGCGTTTCTGACCTGCTACTTTACGGGCCTGACCGGCTTCGGCGGTATTTTGCTGGCGCTGCTGGCCGGCGCGGTGGCCGGCGGCTTCTGGGGCATGATCCCGGGCGTATTGAAGATCACGCGCGGGCAGAACGAGATGATCATCTCCATCATGCTCAACTATGTGGCGACGCTGTTTATGGGCGTGATCTACACCAGCTGGATCCGCGACGCCTCCGTGCCGCAGACGCCCGCGATCGACGATGCGGTGCACCTGCCGCGGATCATCAGCGGGATGCGCATGACGTGGGGGCTCGTGATCGCGGTGGTCGTGGGCCTGCTCCTGTACTACTTCCTGTTCTGGACCAGCCCCGGCTTCAAGCTCCGGGCTGTTGGCCTGAACCAGACCGCCAGCCGCTTCAACGGCTTCCCGGTCCGGCGGTATATGCTGATGAGCTTCATCGTCTCCGGCGCGATCGCAGGTCTCGGCGGCGGCGCAGAGCTGCTCGGCACGCAGTTCCGCCTCATCAACGGCTTCGGCGCGGGCTACGGCTTTGACGGCGTGGCCATGGCGCTGATCGGCCAGCTGCATCCGATCGCGACGATGGTCGTGGCGCTGTTCTTCGCCGTCCTGCGCGTGGGCTCGACCACGATGCAGGCCGCCACGGGCGTGCCGACCAGCGTATCCGATATCATCCAGGCGCTTGTCATCGTCTTCTCCGTCGCCGGTATGGCGCTGACGAAGCTGCCGGAGTTCCAGAGCTGGAAGAGCCGCGTGTTCGGCAAGAGAAAGGCAGGTGCTGTGTAATGGATTGGATCTTGAGCTTACTGCTGGCAACGGTCCGTCTGGCCATTCCTGTGCTGCTGATCTCCCTCGCGGAGCTCTACGGCCAGCGGGCCGGTATGGTCAACATCGGTCTGGAGGGTCTGGCGTCCATCGGCGCGCTGGTTGGCTTTCTGGTCTGCTATGTGACGGGGTCGAACTGGCTGGGGCTGCTGTGCGGCGCGCTGGCCGGTATTCTGGTCAACATGATCTACGCGTTCTCCACGGTCACGCTCTGCGCGGACCATACGGTCTACGGCATGGCGGTGAACATCTTTGCGCCGGCGCTGGCGTCGTTCATCTACCGGGTCTATTTCGGCACCGGCTCCGACCTCAAGCAGATCACCACGATGGCCTCCATCGCCATCCCGGGGCTGAAGGATATCCCGGTGATCGGGCCGCTGCTGTTTGACCAGAGCCCGATGGTGTATCTGACGTTCGTGCTCGTGATCGTGACGGCCGTCTTCTTCGGCAAGACCCGCGCGGGCCTGAGCTACAAATCCGTCGGCGAGCATCCGCAGGCCGCGGCGACGCTGGGCATCAACGTCATCGGCGTCAAGTATCTCGCGTGCGTGATCTGCGGCGCGCTGGCCGGCATCGGCGGCGCATACCTCACGACCTGCTACTCCAGCACCTACACCGACGGCATCGTCGCCGGGCGCGGCTTCATCGCGCTGGCCGCCGTCATCTTCGGCCGCTGGAACGCGGGCGGCATTCTGCTTGCCTGCCTGTTCTTCGGCTTCTGCGACGCGCTGCAGATCCGTCTGCAGGTGTCCGGCATCGCCATCCCCTATCAGTTCTTCCAGATGATCCCCTACGTGGCGACAGTCGTCGTCCTGAGCCTCATCGGCACGCGGCAGGCGGGCCCCAAGGCCAACGGCAAGCCCTACCGCCGCGAGCAGCGGTAAACGCTGGCGCACCCGTTCAGTAATAACACGCCCTGTGTTATTATAGATGATGCCGGCGGCGCGGGCTGCCGGCGCAAAATCCAAATCTACGGAGGAAAAACTATGAAAAAGATCATCGCAATGCTTCTGGCTCTTGTCATGCTCCTCTCGCTGGCGGCCTGCGCCAGCTCCGGCAAGACCGACGCCCCGGCTGCTGCGGACACCGCCGCTCCGGCCGAAACGACCGACACCACCGACACCGCTCCCGCAGCCGACACCAAGACCGACGGCAAGACCTACAAGGTCGCCATGATCTGCGACTCCAGCATCAACGACGGCGGCTGGGGCGCAGCCTGCTACAACGCCATGGTCGCCGCAGCCGAGAAGAAGGGCTGGCAGACCGAGGTCACCGACTCCATCTCGCAGGACTCCTACTATGACTCCATCGTCGCCTACTGCGCGCTGGGCTATGACATGATCTACGCCCCCGGCAACCAGTACACCGACGCTGTCCTGCAGGCAGCTGAGGAATATCCCGACGTCGCCTTCGCCCTGCTGAACGGCGCAGTCGACACCCCGGAAAAGGCTGTCAACAAGAACGTCTCCTCCCTGCTCCCGAACGCACAGCAGATCGGCTGGATCGCCGGCGCGCTGGCGGGCCTGATGACCGAGACCGGCAAGCTCGGCTTCATCGGCGGCATGGAGCTCGACACCACCAAGGGCAAGATCGCGGGCTATGAGGAAGCTGCAAAGTACGTCGCCGAGCAGGAAGGCAAGACCGTTGAGCTGCTCAACGTCCCGTACGCCAACTCCTTCTCCGACGCCCCGAAGGGCAAGGAATTTGCCACCGAGCTGATCTCCCAGGGCGCTGACGTCTTCTTCGGCGACGCTTCCGCCGTTGACTCCGGCGCGCGCGAGGCCATCGATGCCGCCAACGCCGCTGCAGGCGAGATCAAGATCTACGACATCGGCCAGCCGGCAGACATCCTCGGCCAGAACGAGTGCATCATCTGCTCGCAGGTGACCGACAACTCTGCCATGGTCGTCGCCTCCATGGAGGCTGTGGAAGCCGGTACCTTCGGCGGCGAGACGCTCTACGGCACACTGCAGAACGGCACGCTGTCCGCAGGCGCGCTGAGCGATCTGGTCCCGGCCGACGTGCAGGAAAAGTACCTCGGCTACATCGAACAGATGAAGGCCGACACCTTCATGAAGTAAGATCCGGAACCAGCGTTTTCCCCGGTAACATGACCAGCCCGGCTGGCGCAAAAGCGCCAGCCGGGCTTTTTCTGCTTTTTTGCTCAGTCCGCATGCGCGGACAGGCGGCGCATCCACCTTCTCCTGCGGAAGACGGCCAGCGAGATGCCGAAGCGGAGGCATTCCTCCAGTGACAGCGCAAAATACACATACGGCACCGGCAGCGCAAACACGAAGGCCGTCAGAAGCCCTGCCGGGACGCCGAAGCCCCACGTTCCGACAAGATCGATGACCATAACGTACGCCGTCCGCCCGCCGCTGCGGAGGATCCCGCCGCCGAGGATCATATTGAGGACCTTGCATGGCGCGACCAGCGCATAGGCCGTGAGGATCTGCCGGGTCAGCCGCTTTACCCCGTCCTCCACCTGATAGATCTCCACATAGACACCGCTGAGCAGCACCACGAGCACGGACAGCAGCGCGGCCCCGGCAGCGCCGTAGACGAGCAGGCGCCTGCCCGCCGCATAGGCGGCGTCTTCGTCCCCGCTGCCAAGCCGCTTGCCGACGATCACGCCCGCCGCCTGCGACAGGCCGCACAGCGCGCCGATCACCAGCCCCTGCACGGGCCCGGTCAGGGTCATGGCCGCGCTGGCGTCCGTGCCCATGCGCCCGTAGATCGCGGCGTAGACATTTTCGCCCAGGCTCCACGTCACCTCGCAGATCAGCAGCGGCAGCAGCATAGCCAGATACTGCCGTCCGCGCCCGCGCACGGGCGGCGTGCGCCTGCCGTCCGCCGCGGGAAGCGGCGGCGTCTTCCGGCAAAACAGGAGCATCAGCAGGAAATTGACCCACTGGGAAAGGACCGTCGCGATCCCCGCGCCGGTCGCGCCCATGGCGGCAAAGCCGCATTTCCCGAAGATCAGGAGGTCGTTCAGGACCGTATTCAAAAGCGCGGACGCGATGCCCGCGTACAGCGGCAGCCGCGGCTTTTCCGCGCAGCGGAACGCCGCGGCAAGCATTGTCGCCCCGGCCACGGGCAGATACGTCCCGGCGAGCAGGCGGAGGTAGTCCGCCGCCGTCTGCAGCGTCTGCGCATCCGCCGTATAGGCCCGCATGATCGCCCCGGGGCACAGCAGGCAGAGCGCGGTGAATGCCCCGGCCAGCCCGAACCCCAGCCAGAGATTCGTAAAAAAGCTCCGCCGGACCTCCGCGGGCGCGTTCTGCCCCAGATACTGCGAGATCATGATCCCGGCCACCGCGCCGATGGCGGCGATGACGACCGCGTAGATCGAGGCGAATTTCCCCGCCAGCCCGACGGCCGCCACGCTGACGGCGCCCAGCTGCCCAATCATGATCTGGTCGACCAGGCTGAACGACGACTGCAGCAGCGACTGCAGCGCCGCGGGGATCGCCAGTGTACAGACCGTTCTGAAAAAGCGCTTTTCTTCCTGCATCCCGGTCCCTCCGTTCGTTTTTCTTTCATTGTAACGACCGGATGTGCGGGACGCAAAGGTTAAGCGCGTAACTTTCGACAAAAATAAGATGTTTGATTTGTGCAGAATGCTTATTTCCGTATCCGCGTGCTGCCCCGCACCACAAGCGTGACCGGCAGGATGACCTCCTCCCCAACCGTCCGGCCCTCCCGCAGCGCCTGCAGCTTTTCCATGGCGATCCGCGCCCGGGCTGCGCCGTCCTGCCGGACCGTGGTCAGGGCCGGGCTGACCATCTCGCATACCGGCGTGTCGTCAAATCCCGCGACGGAGATCTCCCCCGGCACCGCGATCCCCTTCCCGCGCAGAAAGCTCATCAGGTCGATGGCATAATGATCCGAGACCGCAAAAGCCGCCGTCACGCCCCGCAGCCGCTCCAGCTGCTGCTCATAGTACGCCCACCGTGCATCTTTTTGCATCGGGATCCGCAGCAGCTCCGCGTGTCCCGGCGCAAAGCCGCGGAAAAAGCCCTCGATCCGGTCGCGGTCGATGCCCGTCTCATTGTCGGACAGGCAAAGCGCGCGCGTATGCCCCAGCGCCCGGAAGTGGCGGCCGACCTGCTCGCCGCCGCCAGAATTGTCGATGCTGAGGTTGACGATCCGCTCCGTCTGCCCGCAGATCCCGTCATACACCACGAACGGGATCCGCATGTGATTGCGGAGCGTCTGGTAGTCCTGCGCGCAGAAGCCGATCACAACGATCCCCTCCATGTTCCACATGGAGGCAAAGCGGAGGATCTGCCCGGCGTCCTTCGCTTTTTTCACCATCATGAACCGGCCGGTCTTTTCGATCTGCGTGGAAAGCTCGTTCAAAGATTCGGCGATAAAAAAATCGCTCAGCGTGCGCCCCTCATACTTTTCGTGGTCGTTGACAAACACGCCGATGATCCTCGAGTCGTTCTGTGCCAGGAGGATCCCCGCCATGTTGGGGATATACTCCCGCTCCTCCAGCAGCGCCGTCACGCGCTGGACCGTCGCGTCGGAGACCTTCTTCGTCTTCCCGTGGATCACGTTCGATACCGTCGCCGTGCTGAGCCCCAGCTCCTCCGCCAGATCACAGATCCGCACCCGCCTTTCCTCCATTCCCCTCTCCCCTTCCCGTAAAATCCTTCTCCCCCATTCTATCCCCCCTCCCCCACCAAGTCAAAGGTTATCCGCGGAACTCCATAGAAAACAGCTGCCGTTTTGTCTGTTTTCATCTGAACGTTCTTTGCTGAGTACTTGACAATGGTGTGATGTCGGCGTATAATAACGCAGCGTTATATAACTGAGTGTTATAAATCAAGGAGGGTTTTATGCCGGCTGTCAGGAGGATCTCGCGGGATGCGATCGTGGATGCGGCGGTGGAGGTGCTGCGGGAGGGCGGATTTTCGGCTGTCAACGCCCGCAGCGTCGCAAAAAAGCTGGGCTGCTCAACGCAGCCGATCTATTCGTCGTTTCAGAACATGGACGAGCTGAAGGCCGCGCTCCGCGCGCGCGCCATCGCGCTGCACACACAGCGCGTGCAGGACTCCCTGCGCGCCCATGAGGGGAACGACACCCGCTACAGCAGCTACGGGATGGGCTTCGTCAAATTCGCGGCGGAGGAAAAGCAGCTGTTCCGCTGGCTGTATCTGGAGGGCGGGCAGATGGAGCCGTACCAGAACGACATTCTGCTGCCGGAGGTCCTGCGCGCGATGGAGGATGAATTCGGCTACCCGGAGGAGGTCGCGCGCCGGTTCCATCAGGACATGATCTACTACTCCTACGGGCTGGCGATCCTCGCGAACACCGACCATCTGCATCTGACCGAGTCCGAGCTCCGCGAGGCCTTCCGCCGGGAGTTCCGCGCGCTGATCGCCATCCACGGCAAGCCCGCAAAGCTGCCGGAATTTGCTGTGAAAGCGGGTGTCGTCCTGTGAATCTGAAGGTATCGTTCTCCTGGGTCGGGCTGGTGGTCTTTGCGCTGCCGATGCTCATCAATCTCGCCTATGCCGCCTTCCCGCCGGCCGGAAAGGCGGGGCCGCCCACACCCGTCACCCGCTGGGTGGAGCTCGTAGAGCAGAGCAGCCGCATCGCTTATCTGCTCGCCGTCATGCTGCTTGTCAGCCGCAAGCCGGTCCGCCCGCAGGGCGTCTGGTTCTGGCTGGCGGTCTGTTTTCTGGCCTTGTATTACGCCGTATGGATCCGCTATTTTCTCGGCGGACGGGAGATCGCGCTGCTGCAGCGCGCGTTCCTGCTGGTCCCGCTGCCGTTGGTCTTTTTCCCGGTCCTCTATTACCTGTGCGCGGCGCTGTGGCTGCGGAACCTGCCGGCGGTGATCCTGATGCTGATCTTCGGCGCGGCGCATCTGACAGTATCGATCCAGTCGTTTTCTGCGCCGGGCGCGTAAAAAAATTCCTGTTTGCCGCGTCCGCGCTATTGACAAGGCTGCTCCGGCCGCGTATAATCTTTGATATACATCGAATGATGTGCATCGAATGATATATTTTAAAAAGGGGCACGGACCATGGCGCCGAAGAACAAGTTTACAAAAGAAGAAATGGTGGCAGCCGCGCTGCAGGTCGTCCGGACGAAGGGGATCGAGGGGCTGACCGCGAAGACGATGGCGGACGCGCTCGGCACGTCCACGCAGCCGATCTTCACGGCCTTCGGCTCGATGGACACCGTCCGGCAGGAGGTCTGCGCCGCCGCCGTGCGCGTGTACGACCGATATACGAACGCGGGCCTGCAGGAGAAGATCCCCTTCTTCGGCGTCGGAATGCAGTATATCCGCTTCGCGCGGGAGGAGCCGGAGCTCTACCGGCTGCTGTTTCTCACGCGGGCGCAGGGGCAGGGCTGGAGCGCGATGCAGTCGATGAAGCATCTGCAGGCGCTCGTCCGGCCGACGCTGATGGAGATCTACCAGATCACAGAGCTGGAAGCGGATCTGTATTTCCGCGATCTGTGGTTCGTGGTGCACAGTCTGTCCACGCTGATCGTGACCGGCGACTGCCCGTATTCCGACCAGGAGATTGGGCAGGTCCTGACGGGGGTCAGCATCAGCATCTGCAAGTCCATCAAGGAGATCACCGGCTTCGCCGCCGGGACGTTTGACCGCGACGCGGCCTTTCGCGCGCTGGTCGGAAAGGGGCCCAGGGTACAGGAGGATGATTAACATGACCGAAACGCTTCCGCTTAAACTAAATTGGCTCCGCTGTCCCCGCTGCGGCGGCAAGACGCGGACACAGCTCCGGCCGCACACGGTGCTGGAGGATTTCCCCCTGTTCTGCCCGAAGTGCAGATACACCTGTGTGATCCGGTTTCAGAACGGAAAAACAGAAGAAATTGAAATGCCAGACGCTTAGACGCAGTGCAGACCACAACAGACGTGGAACGCGCTGCGTCTTTTATTTATTGTCAGGAATGAAGGAAATGCCCATGAAAGAATTTACAAAAAAGCATCCCGTGCTGGCGGATGTCTGTGATACGATCTTGTCCCTGCTCTGCGGCAGCTTCGCGCTGCTGGCCTTCGGCATCGTCTGGATCCTGGAAAAGCTCGCAGACGCGCGGCAGGGACAGGAGGGAAGGTGGCGGATATGAAAGAAATCGTTATCTACGTCCACGGGAAGGGCGGCTCGGCGGCGGAAGCCGGGCATTACCGGTCGCTGTTCCCGGACGCGGAAGTCGTCGGCTTTGATTACCGCGCGCAGAGCCCGTGGGAGGCCGAAGCCGAATTCCCGCCGTTTTTCGCGGCACAGCGGAAGCGCTGTGACCGCCTCACGCTGATCGCCAACAGCATCGGCGCGTTCTTTTCCATGTCCGCGCTGGATGCAGCGCTGGTCGACCGGGCGTATTGGATCTCTCCCGTAGTCGATATGGAGAAGCTGATCGGCGATATGCTGCAGTGGGCCGGCGTGCGCGAGCAGGAGCTTGCCGAAAAGCAGGAAATTCCCACAGCCTTCGGCGAAACGCTGTCATGGAAGTATCTGACCTACGTGCGGGCGCATCCGATCGCGTGGCGCGTGCCCACCCGCATCTTGTACGGCGCACACGACGATCTGACCGCGCCCAAAACCATCTCGGCCTTCGCCCGGCGCGTCGGCGCGGAGCTGACCGTCATGCCGGACGGCGAGCATTGGTTCCACACGGAAGAACAACTGCGCTTTCTGGACGCCTGGATCACGGAAGGCGCCGGAAGATGAGGAAACATAGATGAAACAGGAAGACATCATGAAACTGGAAGCGGCCATCGCGGCGGACTACAGCAACATCGCCGGGATGGTCGTTCGGAAGGACGGCGAGACCGTCTATGAACGCTATTTTGGCGGCTGCACAGCCAAAAGCCGCCTCAACGTGTTCTCGGTGACCAAGAGCATCGTCTCGATCCTGCTCGGGCAGCTGTATCTGGACGGCGGCATCTGGAACGGGCAGCGGCTCGTATCGGAACGCTGGGTGCGGGAGAGCACCGCCGAGCAGAGCCGGTGGGCCGAGCGCGATCTGCCCTACGGATATCTGTGGTGGGTCCTCCCGCAGGGGCACGGCTTTGCGGCCATGGGCGACGGCGGCAATGCCCTCTATGTCAGCCCGGATAAAAACCTGGTCGCCGCCATCACCTCCCGCTTTCAGCCCCGTGTGAAGGACCGGATCGAATTGATCCGAACGTATGTTTCGCCCTGCTTTGACTGAGAAAGGGAACCGCAAATGATCATGATCGAGACAAACCGCCTGCTCCTGCGGGAGATGGGGCCGGAGGACTTTGACGCGCTGTACGCCGTGCTCGCCGATTCCGATATCATGCAGCACTACCCGTACACGTTTGACGAGGCCCGCGTACAGAACTGGATCAACAAAAATATCGAGCGGTACCGCGTGTTCGGCTTCGGCCTCTGGGCAGTCTGCCTGAACGCTACGGGCGAGATGATCGGCGACTGCGGGCTGACCATGCAGCGTATCGGCGGGACGATCCTGCCGGAGATCGGCTATCACATCGCAAAAGCGCACCAACGCCGGGGCTATGCGAAAGAAGCGGCGCAGGCCGTCCGGGACTGGACGTTCGCGCACACGCCGTTCGGCATGGTCTATTCCTACATGAAGCAGTCGAACCTTCCGTCCGCCGCCGTTGCCCGCGCGAACGGCATGACGCTGCTGCGCGAATACACCGACGCCGAACAGGAACAGACCGCCATCTACGGCATCAGCCGCGCAGATTGGGAAACACGGAACATGAAACATGGAACATAAGATTTTTGGAGAGACCATATGAAAAAAGAGAAACCGCCCGTGACGTATGACACGCGGTATCGTTATAAGCTGGATATGCTGGAGCCGGGGACGATCATGCTCAAGTGGGTCGGGATCTTCCTGCTGATCGGTCTGGCGCTGGAGCTGCTGCGCTGGAAGCTCGCCGCAGCGATCGCGTTCGGGTTTTCCGGCGCGCTGTGTGCCACGCGGGTCTGCCGGTTTTCCGAGGAAAAGCTCGGGCAGATGCTGTCCGTCGAGTTTCAGGCAATGATGCTGCTCGTCAAAAGCCAAGCGGAGGACGCGTCATGAGCCTTCTGGATACGCACTGGATCCTCTGCCCGGTCTGCCGCGGAAAGACGCGGACGCAGATCCGGGAGGATACCGTCCTGGAAAACTTTCCGCTGTTCTGCCCGAAGTGCCGGCGGACGTTCCTGATCTCCATGCGGGGTCAGAAAACCGAATATCTTTGTCAGCCAGACGCTAAGACGCAGAGCTGAACCTGAGAGCAAAAACAGGTTCACTCTGCGTTTTTACCCGTTACAAGCGCCCATTTTGGGCTTTTTATTGAGAAAACAGGAGGAGAACACCATGGAAAAGACGATTCGGCTGCTCGCGGCGGCGGGCGTTCTGATGCTGCTGGCGGGGGCGCTTTTTGCTCTCATACGGCAGTGGGTCTATGCGGCGCTGATCTGGGCCGGGGCGCTCGGCTGCCTGGCGGCGGCGCTGAACTTCAGAGGCAAGGCCAAAGACGCCCATCAGCACGAAGATGAGCAAGTATGACGCGCTCTGGCGCTATCTGCAAACCAGCGGCCAGACGCAGCTGACGCTGACCTTTGACGAGATCGCGGCCCTTGCGGGCACGGCGCTCGACCATTCATTTCTGACCTGCAAAAAGGAGCTGCCCGCGTACGGCTACGCCGTCGGGAAGATCTCCATGAAGCAGCAGACCGTAATCTTTCACAAATTACCGGAAGGAGGATCCCAATGAGATCCCTGAAAACCATCCAGAAGCTTTCGAGTCTCGGAAGTATTCTCAGCAAGATCGCGTTCGTCCTGTCCGTCGTCGGCTTCTGCGGCTGCATCGCGGGGCTGATCGGCCTGCGCTTTGGAAGCGACGCGGTACTCAAGCTCGGTGATATCCGCCTGCACGGGCTGATCGCCAACGAATATGGCCGCGCCGCGGAAAGCGTCGCAGCCGCGCTCTGCGGCTGGGTCTTCGTCTGCGCCGGGAAAGCGGTGCTGGCAAAGTTCGCGGAGTGCTATTTCAAAAACGAGCTGCGGGCCGAAACGCCCTTCACCCTCGCCGGGGCGAAGGAGCTGCAGCGGCTCGGTATTCTGGCGCTGGCCATTCCGCTCGGCAGCTCCTTGCTCGGCAGCATTGCCGAGGGCCTCGCCGCCGGGTTCCTGAACACCGAGACGGCCACGGCCATGGATCTGTATTTTGACAACGAAGCGAGCCTCATGCTGGGCCTCATGTTCCTGCTGGGCTCCCTGCTGTGCCGCTATGGGGCGGAGCAGAAGGAAGCCTGATCCATCCGTCCGCAAGCAGCCATTCCGGAAGGAATGGCTGCTTTGTTTTCTGCCGCCCATCTGTCCCGGATTTCCAGCGTTCTGACATTGTTTTTTCATCGCCTGTGCTATAATATTTTTTACGGTGTCGGCTACTATACGCACAACACCATGGCCGGGTTTATCCGGCTGGAACCCAAATATCTGGATGCAGATCCGACAGACCTGACCGTCACGCTGTCGATGCCCAAGCAGTATGTCGAAAAAGACTCGATCCGGATCCCGCCGTTCTCGACCAATTCCACCATCACGGAATATACGATCGGTTCAGTCGAAGAGAACGGGGAGAACTACACGATCAGCATCTACTTTACGGTCTATGACCGGACGCAGACGCTGATGCTGCCGTTCACGCTCAGCTTTCTGGACGATGTGGTCCCCGACAACTACCGGCTGCCCGTGACCGCGTCGGTCTTCGCGGAGGATTATGAGATGCAGGCCGGCGGGCAGGTCCGCTTCCATGCCTACACGGTCTACCGCGACCCGGAACACACCCACGTCCCGGACGGGCAGGCAAAGGTCACCTATACGAACGCTGCCCGGTCCATCAACAGCTACCCGTTGGACGGCGAGACCAACGACAAGATCGCCTATGCGTTCTCCGACGCCACGATCATCGCCGCCCAGTCGATGTACGCGGAAAAATTTATCGCCCCGGCCGGGTCGGACAGCTGGAGCAAGCAGGGACTGCTGGTCAAGGCCGGATCCGGCTTCGACTACCTGCTGGAGATCGTCAACGAGACTGCCGCTGTGCATACCGGCCTGACGGTCTACGATACCCTGCCCTGCATCGGCGACCCGAATCTCTTTGGAGCATCCGGACGCGTCTCCGAATTCCCGGTCCGCCTGCGCAGCGCCATCACGCCGCCGGAGGGCTATACGGTCTATTACACCACCAGCCCGGAGGTCTACACCCACTCCATGGAGGAGATGGTAGACTCCGATATCTGGACGACCTCGGTCACCGACTACGCGTCCGTCACCGCCTTCAAGCTCGTCGCCGGGGAAGGGACCGAGCTGGCCGGGAACTCAAGATTCCAGGTCCGGATCCCGGTATGCGCGCCGAAGACCTTTGATGAGGACTCCATGGCTCTCCTGCACGCGAAGGTCGATCAGGCCAGCGGCACGGTCTCGTGGCTGCAGGCCGTCAATGCCTTCGGCTTCCGGACCGTGCAGACCCCCACGGTCAAGGAATCCAACACGGTCTGGGCCCGGGTGTGCTTCGCGGGCTTCTGCGTGAAAAAGGTGAACGGCGCGACCCAGGCGGCGCTTCCCGGCGCGTTCCTGCTCCTCTCCGCCGCCGCCCTCCCAGACCTCCGCAAACGCCGCAGCCGGAAGCACTGAGGCAGCATTCACACCCAATCCACAACGCCGCCGGCGCAAAAGCGCCGGCGGCGTTTTTCGGCAAAATGCCGGGTTTGTCTGTATCTTCTTGCAAAGTTCTCCTGCATATGTTACACTTTTTACTGGAAAAACGTACAGGAGGCACGGCATGGATCGGTATCGTATCATTGAGGTCAAGCAGAGTGTCTTTGCGGACAACGACGCTGCGGCGGAGCGGCTGCGCGGCGAGCTGGACGCGCAGGGCACATATCTCATCAACCTGATGTCCTCGCCCGGCTCCGGCAAGACGACGACGCTTCTGCGTCTGCTGCCGCTGCTGCAGCGGCAGCTGCGCGTGGGCGTGATGGAGGCGGATATCGACTCCGACGTCGACGCGGACACCGTCTCGCGCACCGGTGCGAAGGTCATCCAGCTGCACACGGGCGGCATGTGCCACCTTGACGCCGGGATGACCCGTGAGGGGCTGCAGCAGCTGGACGCGGCGGGGCTCGACCTGGTCATTCTGGAGAACGTTGGCAATCTCGTCTGCCCGGCGGAATTCGACACCGGCGCGCATCTGAACCTGATGATCCTCTCCGTCCCGGAGGGGCACGACAAGCCGCTCAAATACCCGCTCATCTTCCAGACCTGCGGCGCGATGATCGTCAATAAGATCGACGTCCTGCCGTATTTTGATTTCGATCTGGACAAGGTCACCGCGTTTGCGCGGCGGCGCAACCCCGATCTTGAGATCTTCCCCATTTCCGCAAAAACCGGCGAGGGCGTCGAGGCGCTCGCCGACTGGCTCTGCAGCCGGATCCGCACACACAAAGAAAAGAAGAAGGAGACAAACGCATGATCGATCAGGAACTGAAGCAGCGCGCGCTGACCCCCGCCGCCAAGGGCGAGGCTGCGCCGCGGGAGAAAATTCTGAAGCTTGGCAAAAAGATCACGGACGTCGTCGACCACAAGCTCGGCAAGGTGCGCGCGGAAGACGCGGAATACTGGGGGCTGGCCGGCGTCGTGACCGACGAGATGGCCGACATCGCCCTGACCATGAAGCTCCGCACGCCCTACACCGTCGAAGAGCTCTGGAAGATGAACAAGGTCACGGAGGAGCAGAAGCCGCATTTCCAGGAGCTGCTCGACCAGATGAGCTACATCGGTCTTCTGGAATACGACTACGGCTACCACTATGACCACAACGGGCGCACTGCGCCGCCCTCGGAGCGGCGGTATATCCTGCCGATGTTCGTGCCGGGCAGCGCGGAGCTGTTCAACATGGAGGAGGATGCGGAGCTTTCGGGCCGGAACCCCCGGCTGGAGCAGCATCCGGAGCTTGCCAAGTTCTTTGAGCGCATGACCTACGTGCCGCTGGCGGGCAAGACGCATCTGCTGCCACCGGGCGGCGGCGGCGTGGGCATGCACGTCATCCCGGTGGAAAAGGCCATCTCGATGGAGAACCAGACGCTCGACATCGAGCATCTTTCCTACTGGCTGAAAAAATATGAGGGGCACATCGGCGTCGGCCAGTGCTCCTGCCGCACGAGCCGCGCCGTGCTCGGCGAGGGCTGCGCGGACGACAACATGTGCTGGTGCATCGGCGTGGGCGACTTTGCCGACTACTGCCGCGAGACCGGCAAGGGCCACGACATCACCTACGAAGAAGCCATGCACATTTTGCAGGCGGCCGAGGATAACGGCTTCGTCCACCAGATCACAAACATCGACGGCGAGAACAAGATCTTCGGCATCTGCAACTGCAACGTCAACATCTGCAACGCGCTGCGCACCTCGCAGCTGTTCAACACGCCGAACCTCTCCCGCAGCGCCTACACGGCGGAGGTCGACCGGGCCAAGTGCGTGGCCTGCGGCAAGTGCGTGGAATACTGTCCCGCGGGCGCGGTAAAGCTCGGCCAGAAGCTCTGCGACAAGCACGGCAACACCGTGGAATACCCGAAGCATGAGCTCCCCCACGGCCTCAAGTGGGGCGAGGAGCACTGGGACCCCGACTACCGCGACAACAACCGCAAAAACTGCTATGACAAGGGTACGGCCCCCTGCAAGACCGCCTGTCCGGCGCACGTCGCCGTGCAGGGCTATCTGAAGCTCGCCGCGCAGGGCAAATATCAGGAGGCACTGGCCCTCATCAAGAAGGACAACCCCTTCCCCGCCGTCTGCGGCCGGGTCTGCAACAAGCGCTGCGAGGAAGCGTGCACCCGCGGCACGATCGATCAGGCCGTCGCCATCGACGCGGTCAAGAAATTCCTCGCCGAGCAGGATCTGCACGCCGAGACGCGCTATATCCCGCCCGTCGTCGTCGCCTCCAGCCGACTGACCGGCTGGGACCAGAAGATCGCCATCATCGGCGCAGGCCCCGCGGGCCTGTCCGCCGCGTACTATCTGGCCACCCGCGGCTACAAGCCCACGGTCTTTGAAAAGTCCGCCCGTCCCGGCGGCATGATGACCTACGGCATCCCGTCGTTCAAGCTGGAAAAGACCGTCATCGACGCCGAGATCCAGGTCCTGCGCGAGCTGGGCGTGGAGATCCGCTGCGGCGTGGAGGTCGGCAAAGACGTGACCATTCCGCAGCTGCGCGAGCAGGGGTATCTGGCGTTCTACGTCGCCATCGGCTGCCAGGGCGGCCGTCTGCCCGGCGTGCCGGGCGAAACGGCCAAGGGCACCGACATCGCCGTGCACTTCCTGCACGAGGCGCTGGCCGACGAGACGCAGCGGATGGAAGGCAGCGTCGTCGTGGTCGGCGGCGGCAATGTCGCTATCGACTGCGCCCGCACCGCGGTGCGCTTCGGCGCGGAAAAGGTCTCGATGGTCTGTCTGGAATCGCGCGAGACCATGCCTGCCGCGAAGGACGAGATCGCCGAGGCGGAAGAAGAGCACGTCGAGATCTGCGCCGGCTGGGGTCCGCAGGAGCTGCTGCAGGACGAAAGCGGCCATGTGACCGCCGTCGTGTTCAAAAAGTGCCTGCGCACCATCGACCCCGAAACGGGCCGCTTCTCCCCCGCCTACGACGAGAGCGAGACGATCACCATCCCGGCCGACCATGTCGTCTTCGCCATCGGTCAGGCGATCGAATGGGGCTCGCTGCTCCAGGATACGAAGGTCGAGTTCCACCGCGGCAACTACCCCGTCGCCGATCCCCTGACCTATCAGACGGCGGAGGAGGACATCTTCGTCGGCGGCGACGTGTATCACGGGCCGAAGTTCGTCATCGACGCTATCGAGGAGGGCAAGTGCGCCGCCGAATCGCTGCACCGCTACGTCCACAAGGGCGCAGATCTGAAGATCGGCCGCAACCGCCGCGATTTCATCATGCTCGATAAGGAGAATTTCTCCGTCAACTGCTACGATCACGCCGCCCGGCAGACCGAGGCCGTCGACCCCGCGGTCGACCCGCATTCGTTCCGCGACGCGCGCCGGACGCTCACGCCCGAGCAGGTCCAGACCGAGACGGCCCGCTGCCTCGGCTGCGGCGCGAGCTGGGTCGACCCGAACAAGTGCATCGGCTGCGGCGTTTGCACGACGAAGTGCGTCTTCGACGCCATCCATCTCAAGCGCGACCACCCCGAATGCTCCACGATGATGAAGGCCGAGGACAAGCTCAAGGGCATCGCCTCGATGGCCGGCAAGCGCCTCGGCGAGACGCTGCGCGGCCGGAAGGACTGAGCCATGCACGAGCTTGGCGTGGTCTTCCACATTGCTGACACGCTGGCGAGGATCGCGGAAGAAAACCAGGTGACGCGCATCCGCCGCGTCACGCTGGAGCTCGGCGAGGTCTCTACCGTCGTGCCGGAGTATCTGATCGACGTGTGGAACTGGAACTGCAAACGCACGCCGCTTCTGACCGGCTGCGAGCTGGTCATCGAGCGCATCCCCGCCGTGACACACTGCGGTGCCTGCGGCCGGGACTACCCCACCGTTCCGCAGGGCAAGATCTGCCCCCACTGCGGCAGCCCCCAGACCTGGCTCCTCCAGGGCAACGAATTCACCATCAAAGAGATCGCGGTTCCGGATACATAAACACACCCCCGCCGGTTTCCCCAAGGAAACCGGCGGGGGTTTTTATGCGGGATTCAGATTACCACGGAGCCTTGGTTGCCCAGACTTCTTCGTAGTTGCTCTTGTCGACCAGCTCATAGCCGGTGTCGATGTAGTGGGTCTCGTCGCCGAGATCGACGTCTTCGCCCTTGATGATCTTGTAGAGCGTCTCAACACCGAGGGAGCCCATGTTCGGGTAGTTCTGGCCGATCAGCAGGTCGACCATGTCCATGCCGACGTACTGCATCATCGGTTCGCAGGTATCGACGGAGATGATGTGACCGCCGTTCTCCATGAACTTCTGGACCTCAGGCAGAGCGTCCGGGTCAGCGAAGTAGGGCCAGCCGCCGTCGAAGAACCATGCGGCCAGATCCGGGTTGGCAGCCGTGTACTGGCCGACAACATCGACAGAGGTCTGGACATCGTCATTACCGGTCTGCACGGGCATGACCTCAATGTTGGAGCCTTCCACGGTCTCTTTGAAGCCGCGGATACGCTCTTCGAGGTTGGGAGCGCCGAGGACGCCGGTCAGGATCGCGACCTTGCCGCCGTCGGGCAGGATCTTCATCATTTCTTCCGCAGCCAGCTTGCCGACAGCGTAGTTGTCCGTGCCGCAGTAGAACGCGCGCTTGGATTCCGGGGAGTCGGAGTCGAAGCAGCCGACAACGATACCGGCGTCGACCGCTCTGTCGATGACGTCCTTCAGAGCGTCAGCGTCGTTGCAGCTGATCAGGATGCCGTCGACCTGCTTTTCGATCAGGCCCTCAATGACGGTGACCTGCTGGCCGGCGTCAGAGGTGGTCGGGCCGACCCACTGCAGGTTGATGCCCAGCTCCTTGGCCTTGGCCTCGGCAGCCGCCTGGCTGTCAAGGAAAATGGCGTTGTCCAGAGACTTGGGGACGACAGCGATGGTAATATCGGCGTCGGCCTTGACTTCGGGGGCAGCCGTCTCTTCTGCCGGCTGTTCGGTCTCGGTTTCGGTCGTCTCGGGAGCAGCCGTCGTCTCTTCCGTCTTGGCGGGCTCAGAGGAGCCGCCTTCCATGGAGCAGGCTGCCAGGCTCAGCACCATCAGTGCAGCGAGCAGGAGCGCAAGTAGTTTTTTCATTTGTCTTCCTCCTTAATGTATTGTTCAGCCCCTTCGGGGCAGGAACACGGGTTCATGCGGCGGGTTTACGCCTTTTTCTTCATGTGGCGCAGGTTATCCAGCGCGACAGCGAGGATGATGACGGCGCCAATGACGGTCTGCTGCCAGTACGCGGAGACATCCAGCAGCACGAGGCCGTTGCGCAGGACGCCCATGATCGCGGCGCCGATGATCGCGCCGACGATGCTGCCGGAGCCGCCGGAGAGGCTCGCGCCGCCGATGACGGTCGCGGCGATGGCGTCCATTTCATAGCTCTGGCCGGCGGTGGACTGGCCGACGCCGAGACGGGCCGCCATGGCAATGCCGGAGATCGCGGCCATCAGGCCGGACAGGGAATAGACCAGGCGCTTGACGCGGTTGACGCGGACGCCGGAGATGCGCGCGCCTTCTTCATTGCCGCCGATGGCGTAGATCCAGCGGCCGACGACGGTCTTGTTCAGGAAGAAGATCGTCAGGGCAGCCAGGACGACCATCAGCACGATCGGCGTCGGGATCCCGGCGATGTAGCCGAGGCCGAGGAACTTATAGCTGTCCGGCAGAGAACCGATGGGGTAGCCGCCGGTCACGGTATAGGCGATGCCGCGGGCGATGGACATGGTGCCAAGGGTGGCGATCATGGGCGGCAGCTTCAGAAGCGTGACGCAGACGCCGTTGAAATAGCCCATCAGCACGCCGACGGCCAGGCCGATCAGCACGCCGACGAAGACCGGCAGATGCCACTTGGTGATGGCCATACAGGACAGAACGCCTGCCAGCGCGAACACGGAGCCGACGGAAAGATCGATACCGGCGGTGATGATGACCATGCACATGCCGATGGCGAGAATGCCGTAGAACGAGAACTGGCGGATGACCGAGATCAGGTTGCTCGCGGACAGGAACTTCTTACCGACAGCGATGGTCAGCAGCAGGCACATGGCCAGCAGGATGATCAGAATGCCGAGCGAATTGCTCTTGGCCGGACGGCGCAGCGCGCCGCTTTTCTTGCTTTTGTCTTGACTGTTCATAGTTTTTCCAACCTTTCTGCTACGTTTCAGACAGATCCAGGCATTCTGCTTATCCAGCTGCGCTGAGGATCAGACTCATAATACGTTCCTGCGTCGCCTCACTGCGGCTCAGCTCGCCGCAGACGTGACCCTCGTGCATGACGATGATACGGTCACTCATGCCGAGGACCTCCGGCATTTCGGAGGAGATCATGATAATGCCCACGCCCTGATCGGCCAGCTTGCTCATCAGCTGGTGGATCTCGCGCTTCGCGCCGACGTCGATGCCGCGCGTTGGCTCATCGAGGATCAGGACCTTCGGGTGGGTCGCCAGCCATTTGCCGATGACGACCTTCTGCTGGTTGCCGCCGGAGAGGTTCAGGACCTTCTGCTCCGCACCGGGCGTCTTGATGTCGAGCTGCTCGATGTAGGTCTGGGTGATCTCGTTTTCCTTCTTGCGGCTGAGGATGCCGCCCTTCATCTCCACGGGCAGACACGGCAGCGTGGTATTTTCCCGGACAGACATATCAAGGATCAGACCCAGCAGCTTCCGGTCTTCGGGGACCAGGCCGAGACCTGCGCGGATGGCGTCGGTCGGCGTGTGCTTTTCCAGCTTTTTGCCGTCGATGACGATCTCGCCGCTGTCCAGCGGGTCGACGCCGAAGATCGCGCGCATGACCTCGCTGCGGCCCGCGCCGATCAGCCCGGCAAAGCCGAGGATCTCACCGCGGTGGAGCGTAAAGCTGACGTCCTGCACCATCTTGCCCGCGTTCAGATGCTTTGCCTCGAGCACGGCTTCGCCGATCTGGGCATTGCCCTTCGGGTAGATATCGTCGAGCGTGCGGCCGACCATCATGTTGACGAGCTGCGGCTCGGTACAGTCCTTCGTGTCGATCGTGCCGACGCATTCGCCGTCGCGCAGGACCGTGATGCGGTCGCTGATCTCAAACAGCTCGCTCAGACGGTGGGAAATGAAGACGACCGTCACGCCCTGATCGCGCAGATTCCGGATGACGTTCATGAGGATCTCGGTCTCGCGGTCCGTCAGCGAGGAGGTCGGCTCGTCCATGACGATCAGCTTCGCGTTGGTGGACAGGGCCTTCGCCACCTCCACCATCTGCCGCTGCGCGATGGACAGATCCTTGACCAGCGTATTGACATCGGCCGTCAGGCCGACCATATCGGTATAGGTCTTCGCCAGCTCCGACGTCTTCTGGAAGTCGACGAAGAAGCGGGCCTTGCGGTTTTCCCGACCCAGGAAGATGTTCTCCCGGATGCTCATGTTGGGCATGAGGTTCAGCTCCTGATAGATGATGCTGATGCCCATGGCCGTCGCTTCCGTGGTCGAGTGGATCTGGACGGGTTTGCCTTCCCAGAGGATCTCGCCGCTGTCCGCCTGATGCACGCCGGACAGGACCTTCATGAGGGTCGATTTGCCCGCGCCGTTTTCGCCGATCAGCGCGTGCACCTCGCCGCGCCGGAGCGAAAGCGAAACGTCCCGCAGCGCGTGAACACCCGGAAAGGACTTGTTTATATTTTTCATTACCAGAAGTTCTTGTTCCATGTTTCCTCCCTTGTGCCGCTCCCGGGGAGCGGCCGGTCCTGCTGTTATGCGTTTTCGTCCATCGTTACCCAGGCGTTGCCCTTTTCGTTCGACTGCAGGCAGGCCTGGACGAAGCGGACGCCTTCGGTGCCGTCGTGCACGGTCGGGAAATCGATCATGCCGGGCTCGAACGTGCCGTCCTTTTTGGCGTGCAGGCACTCCATGAACGAGCGGTAGAGGTTGCCCATGGACTCGAGCCAGCCCTCGGTGTGACCGGCAGGCAGACGGCCGTACTTTGCGGCTGCCGGCTCGATGCCGCCGCCGCCGCGGTGACGCTCGACGATGGTGCCGTCGCGGTCGATCATCGTGACCTTCTCGCATTCCTCCTGCGCCCACAGGATCGAACCGTTCTCGCCGTAGATGCGTACGCGCAGGTCGTTGTCGTGGCCGATGGCGAACTGGCTGGTCCAGTAGCAGCCGGTCGCGCCGCCCTCGTACTCGACGAGGACCACATCGTTGTCATCGAGCACGCGGCCGGGGACGACGACGTCCATCTTGGCCAGCACGCGCTTGATCTTCAGGCCCGTCAGCATCGACACGGCGTTTTCCACATGCGTGCCGAGGTCGCCCAGGCAGTTGACGCCGCCGGACTGCTTCGGGTCGCAGCGCCATTCGCCCTGCTTGCCGCCCCACTCGCCCTCATAGGCGAGCCAGCCCTGCGGATACTCCGCCATGACCGTGCGGATCTTGCCGAGCTTGCCCTCGGCGATATAGCGGCGGATATGCTTGGCCGTCACATGGCCCATATAGGTGTAGGTCACGAGGAAGAGCAGGCCCTTTTCCTCGGCCAGCGTCTCGAGCTCCTTCGCCTGCTCCGCCGTCAGGCACAGCGGCTTGTCGCACGCGACATGGATCCCGGCCTCCAGGAAGGCCTTGCAGGCGGGATAATGCGTCACGTTCGGCGTGACGATGGTGACAAAGTCGATGCCGTCTTCGCGTCCGGCCTCCGCCTTTGCCATTTCATCGAAGGTTGCGTAGCAGCGGTCCAGCGCAATGCCGAGCTGCGCGCCGGTCTCGCGGCATTTTTCAGGCGTTCTGGAAAAGCAGCCCGCCACCAGCTCCGCCTGACCATCCAGATTGATCGCGCGCCGGTGCGCGTCGCCGATAAAGGAACCCGGCCCGCCGCCGACCATACCGTATCTGAGTTTTTTCATTGCTTCGCGCTCCTGACGTCATGAAATTCTTGTGTGTAAAAAAATCCCGTTTTTAACCGGTTTTTTCACAATTTTTTCGATTTACTAAATCTTTTATATATCTTTTCATCGTAAACTCACAACCAATATCTTGCGATTTCAGTCCGACAATCTTGCGCTCCTCTTCTTTTTGTATGAGCCTCCAATCCTCCCCTCTGCATTTTGTTGATTTTGTCCATTGATTTTTGCAAATTGGAAAAATACCCCCGCCGGGCACTGCCCGGCGGGGGTACATTTACAGGATCTGCAGGATATCGCCCTTGAGGTAGAGAGACTGCTCGGAGGACAGGCTGGCGGGGTGATCGCGGGACTGCATCAGCGGCTCAAGCAGGCGCGCGTCGCGGCCGGCATCCTGCGCGGCCTCGCGCAGCATCCGGAGAAACAGCTCCGGCGTCATGAACTGGCTGCACGAGCAGGAGACGAGGAAGCCGCCCGGGCGTACGAGCTTCATGCACTGCAGATTGAGCTCCTTATACCCGCGGTAGGCGCTTTCGAGCACCTTGCGGCTCTTGGCGAAGGCGGGCGGGTCGCAGATGACGAGCCCGTACTGCCGTCCTTCGGCGGCATACTGCCGGGCAAGGTCAAAGACGTTCGCGCAGGTCGTCGTGACGCGGTCGGCCACGCCGTTAAGTTCTGCATTTCGCCGCACGAGGGCCAGCGCCTCCTCCGACACATCCACCGCCTCGACCGACGCCGCGCCATAGAGCGCGGCATGGATGGAAAAGCCGCCGGTGCAGCAGCAAAGGTCGAGCACATCCTGCCCGGGCGCGTAGGGCTTCAGCCGCCCGCGGTTTTCCTGCTGGTCGAGGAAATGGCCGGTCTTCTGCCCGTTTTCGATGCAGACGAGCATCCGCGCGTCGTGCTCCCGGATGACGATTTCCTCCGGGACCGTGCCGTAGACGCAGGCCTTGATCTGCGGCAGCCCCTCTTTTTCGCGCACGGGCAGATTGTCCCGCTCATAGATCCCGCGCGGGGCAAAGATCTCCGCGAGGATCTCCACCAGCGTTTCTTTCCACTGCTCGAGACCGAGGCAGGCGATCTGGAACGACAGGCAGTCGGCAAATTTGTCGACGGTCAGCCCCGGCAGCCCGTCCGACTCGCCGAAGACCACCCGGCACGAGTCAGAAAAGCCCAGCGTCTGCCGCGTCTGCCACGCCGCGCGGATGCGGCGGGCGAAAAAGTCACGGTCGATCGTCTCCTCCGCCCGGCGCGTGAGCACGCGGACGGTCAGCTTCGACCGGGCGTTAAAGAACCCGCGGGCCACGAAGTGCTGGCGGCTGTCCAGCACGTCGACGACGCAGCCGTCGATGCAGATATCGTCCGCCCAGTCCAGCTCGTTGTCATAGATCAGCTTCTGCCCCTTCAGCACACCGGCTTCCTCCCCCCGGCGCAGGCAGACCTTCGGATAGTCCATAGCTCCTCCTATAGCTCGAGCGTATAGCGCTCGCAGGCATTGATGATGGTGGTGCCGCCGCGCTGCAGCACGCGGGGGATCGCATGGCCGTACTCCGTATGCACGTGGCCGTGGATCAGATAGCGCGGCTGATAGCGGTCGAGCAGCGGCAGGAAGGCCTCAAAGCCGCAGTGGGCAAAGTCCTCCGCGTCGCCGAAGCCGCGGGCCGGGGCGTGCGTAAGCACGATATCGACGCCGCCCGCGCGGCGGATCTTCCAGCCGAGCTTCCGGATGCGGGCTTCCATCTGCCGCTCGGTGTACTGGTTCCGCCCCCCGGAATACAGGGGGCTGCCGCCAAGACCCACGATCCGCAGGCCGCCCACCGTCACGAGCTTGTCTTCGATGCACTCGCAGCCCTCCGGCGGGCGCGATTCGTAGTTGTCGTCATGGTTCCCCCGGACATAGAGCAGGGGCGAGCGGCCGAGCGTGGCGAGAAACGTCAGATATTCGGCCTTCAGATCCCCGCACGAGAGCATCAGGTCATACTCCCGCAGACAGCCGGGCTTGTAAAAATCCCAGAGATAGCGGCTCTCCTTGTCCGCAAGCAGAAGCAGCTTCACAGCAGCGGCCCCCTTTTCTTCGGCTGGAGCGCATCACGGTAGACGCCGAGCAGGCGCACCATCGGCTGCGCCATCGGCAGCAGCTCCTCATAATCCGGGATCCGGCCGGTGACATTGCTGCACAGCCAGTCCATACGCAGGATCGTTTCCGGCGAGAACCACTGCTCGCCGTCATTGCGCAGCGTGCCCGCCTGGTCGGTGATGCGGCGGTGGAAGGGCGTCAGCTCACCGTGCACCAGCGCCTCACGCAATACCCGCAGCAGCTCCCGCGGGCCGTCCGGCACACTGGGGGCCAGCTGCACGTCGACCGCGCCGCTGGCAAAGCCCCACCAGTAATTGACCGCCCCGGCGGCACTCAGCTCGTCCCAGCCGCCGCGCAGGATGCTGCGCGCGAGGCGGATGTAGATCTCGCCCCAGTTGCGGATCGGCAGCGCCTCGCGCCGCGGCTTTCCGTCCTCTACGCGGCACAGGCCGCGCCAGCCGTTCTCTTGCCCCGGCCGCTTGAGGTCGTGGGCGCAGATCATGCCAAGCCCCTCCGCCGCCAGCGCGGCGGCAGGCTCCTGCTCGCAGCACGACCAGCGCAGCAGGATCTGCGCGTCCGGCCGCGTCAGCTGCGCGCCGAGGGCAAAGGCGTTGATGGCCGCGGGCGTACCGAAGACCGGCGCGTCGGCGACGTAGCCGATGCGCGCGTCCTCTGCCAGCGTCCCGGCCAGCGCGCCGAGCAGAAATTTGGCCTCATAGATCCGGCTGTAATACGTCCGGACGCCGGGATACGGCATATCGACCGAGCAGTTGAGAAAGCGCACGCCCGGATACTTGGGCGCGAGCTTGCGGCAGGCGAAGATCAGCGGCACCGTCGTGGTGAAGACGACCTGCGCGCCGTCGGCCGCGGCCTGTTCAAGCGCGTCCTCGGGACTCGGATAGTCCGTCACGAGATAGACCCGCGCGTCGACGGCCTCGCCGAGCGCCTGCACCAGCTGGCGCCGCCCGGCCTCATGCGCGGCGATCCACGGGCTGGCCTCCGGCGCGCATTCGTAGACGAACGCCGCGCGCAGGCACCCGCGGAAGCCGGTCAGACGGCCAAGCAGGCTCTGCGGCTCCGGTGCAGCCTCGGTCTGCACGGCGATCTTGCCGCCCTGGGCGACAGCCTCCAGCTCCGGCCAGATGGCGCGGATGGACCGCTCCAGCTCCGCCTGCGTCAGCACGCGCAGATCGCCCAGCGTGTACGCGTGCAGCCAGGTCAGCAGCGCCTCCGCTGTCGTGACGGGCGGCGCTGACTGCGTCAGCTTGTCATAGGCGGTCTTGAAGGTATAAAAGGCCGTGAGGAACGCGCGGCGCTCGAGCTGCGACCAGACGTGCTCGGCGTCGAAGCCGAGCGCGGCCTGCAGCTTCGGATAGTCGCCCAGGCGGTTGAAATGCACCTGATACAGGCCGCAGCGCTCATAAAAATGCAGGAATTCATAGTAGACCCGCACAGCCGGGTCGTCGGAGTACAGCGGCAGCACGCGCGTGACGTACGCGCGGATGGTCGGCGCGCCGAAGCTCCGCAGGACGCTCACGCGCTTGTTGCCCTCCTGCACGTAAAACTGCCCCATATACTCAAAGCAGCGGATGGGGTCGACGATGCCGGTGTCGCCCAGATGCGCCTCGCAGAGTGAGATCCACTTGCTCGCAAACTCCGTCCCCAGGTCCAGCAGCGGCATGAAATTCGCCGCGAAGGCCGTCTGCCGCCCGGCGGTATTCATCCCGACGATCTGGGCGATCGGGATCTCCAGCTCGCCCAGATCCACGCGCCCGGCCACCACGCCGCCCTGCAGCAGCTCCTCGAGGACCTGCGGATAGGGGTCGCGCCCGCGGTGGACGCAGTCGCGGTAGCATTTCTGCCCGGCTTTGAGCGCCAGCTTGAACTGATGCAGCGCTTCTTGTCTGTTGATGCTCGCGGTCATGATCCGGTGTCTCCCTTCTCATTTTTATGTGCAAGAGCCGCCCGCGGTTCGGGCGGACGGCTCAGATATGATACTTATATTTCCTGTCTGCCCTCCAGGGCGCGCAGCAGCGTCACCTCGTCGGCATACTCCAGCTGGCTGCCCACGGGGATGCCATAGGCCAGCCGCGTCACCTTCACGTCCATCGGGCGCAGCAGACGCGACAGATACATAGCCGTGGCCTCGCCCTCGGTGTCCGGGTTCGTGGCCATGATGACCTCGCGCACGCCGCCCTGGGATACGCGGGAGATCAGCTCGCGGATGCGCAGATCGTCCGGGCCGACGTGGCTCAGAGGCGAAATGACGCCGTGCAGCACGTGGTAGACGCCGTGGTATTCCCGCGCACGCTCCATGGCGATGACGTCCTTCGGCTCGGCCACGACGCAGATGAGCGAATGATCCCGCTCCGGGTCGGCGCAGACGCCGCAGAGCTCCTGATCGGTCAGATTCTGGCAGACCGGGCAGAGCCGGACGCTGTTTTTCGCGTCCACGATGGCCTGCGCGAAGCTGTCGGCGTCCTCCTTCGGCAGCGACAGCACATAAAACGCCAGCCGCTGTGCCGACTTCATGCCGATGCCGGGAAGCCGTGCAAACTGTTCGGTAAGCCGCTCGAGCGCGGCCGGAAACGCGCGCATCAGAACAGACCGCCGAGGTTCAGGCCGCCCGTGAGCTTGGCCATGTTGGCGGACTGGTCGGCCTCTGCCTTGCGCATGGCCTCATTGACGGCCGCGACGATCATATCCTGCAGCATTTCCACATCTTCCGGATCGACTGCTTCGGGATCGATGGTGATCGACTTGAGCTCGCGGTCGCCGCCGCATACGGCCTTGATGACGCCGCCGCCCGCCGTTGCCTCATATTCCTTCGCCTGCAGCTCCTCCTGCATTTTCATGAGGTTCTCCTGCATTTTCTGCGCCTGCTTCATCATCTGCATCTGGTTTCTGCCGCCCATCGGCATACCGCCGCGATATCCGCCTTTTGCCATGTCATGTTCTCCTTATCGTCGTAAAAATTATTTTATCGTAAAAATGTCGCTGTGCTGCTCGCCGAACTGCACGAGCGCGTCCATGGGATCCTTGCCGAGGTTCGAGACCTGGTTCTTGAGCGCGAAGCGCACTGCGACGGGCCTGCCCAGCAGCGCGGACGCCTTTTCGCGGATCAGCTGCTCGATGGCGGGCTTTTTGACCATGCCGAGCACGAACTCGTTGTCCGCCGCCATGATGAGGGTGTTTTCGCCCTGCAGCACGGGGTGCAGCGGGCCGTTGGCCGCGAAGAAGCCGCGGTCCTTGGCCGAAAGCTCCGCCCGGAGCTTTTCCGAGAGCGCGGGCCAGAAGCCCGCGGGCGTCTCCGGCTTCGGCGCGGCGGGCGCCGGCTGCGCCGGAGGCATCTCCGGGAGCTGGCCGCGCGCGGGATCATCCGCGTCGTCGGGGAAGGGCGGGCGGTCATCGTCATATTCGTCGCCGGAGGTCTGCGGCGCAGCCTTGACCAGAACGCCGGAGGCCAGCTGCTCCTCCACGCGCGAGATGCGCGCGTTCAGCGCCTGCGCGTCGAGCCGCAGCGCCGGTTCACACAGCTGCATGAGCAGCAGCTCCGCCGCCACGCGCACGTCGGTGTTCTTGCCGAACGAGGCGCGGGTCTTCTGCGTCTCGGTCAGCACGCGCATGAGTTCGCCCGGGCTGAACATGTCCTGCAGCGCCAGCGCCTGCTGCTCCGTTGCGATGCCGGAGAGCATGGCAAGCCCGCTCTTCGGCGCGGTATGCAGCACAAGAAGGTCGCGGCACAGCGCGCACATCTCGCCGAGCAGCGCGCCCACGTCCTTGCCCGCGGCATAGAGGGACGAGAACACCGTCAGGGCCTTCGCCGTGTCCTGCTGCGCGATGGCCTGCATGAGCTCCGCCGTCCGCCGCTCACCGGCAAGGCCGAGCGAAGCGTAGACGCTCTCGAGCGTCACCGCGCCGCCTGCCGCCGAGGCACACTGGTCGAGCAGGCTCACGCCGTCACGCATGCCGCCGTCGGCGAGGCGCGCGAGCAGGTTCACCGCGTCGGGTTCGATCTCGATATGCTCCTGATAGGCGATGAAGTTGAGCCGCGAGGCGATCTCCTCTGCCCGCAGGCGCTTGAACGCGAACCGCTGGCAGCGGGAGAGGATCGTCGCCGGGACCTTCTGCAGCTCGGTCGTGGCGAGGATGAACAGCAGATGAGCCGGCGGCTCCTCGATGATCTTGAGCAGGGCGTTGAACGCCGCCGTCGAGAGCATGTGGACCTCGTCGATGATATACACGCGCATTTTGACCGTGCCAGGCGTATAGATCGCGTCGTCGCGCAGCACGCGGACGGAGTCCACGCCGTTATTCGACGCCGCGTCGATCTCCAGCACGTCCATGCAGCTGCCCTCGTCGATGGCCCGGCAGGACGGGCACACGCCGCAGGGGTCGCCGTGGTTCGGATTTTCACAGTTGACCGCCTTGGCCAGGATCTTGGCGCAGGAGGTCTTGCCCGTGCCGCGCGTGCCGGTGAACAGGTACGCATGGCTGAGCCTGCCCGTCTCGAGCTGCGCGCGCAGCGTGTCGGTCACGCTCTTCTGCCCGACCACATCCGAAAACGTCTGCGGCCGGTATTTCCGGTACAGCGCCTGATACATCCCCGTTCGCCTCCATTCTGTCTGGTATTATACACGATTTTTACGGGAAAGAAAAGAGCCGGGGCAAAAATTGCCGTTCTGCATCCCGCCGCAGCAAAAAGGCCTTCCCCTATGAGGGGAAGCCATTGGGGGGCGCTGCCTTTTGTAGGGGCGGGGCAAACAAAGCAGCCTTCCCCGCAAAAAGGTGCAGACCAGCGAATCCGGCCCGCACCTTCTATTGATGGCAGATATTCTACAGAAACTAGTTACAAATCTGATACCCACCGTATCAGGCGGCGCGTACCAAGACATACGTAAGGTGACCACCGAGTGGAACGCCAGACTGAAACATTGCAGCCCGCCTAAAATCAGAGGCAGCATGCACCCCGCGTCCCCAAGCACTCTTTTCTCCCCTATCTTTTCTCTTGCGAGAGAAAAGATGGGGCCGCCGGAGGCGCGTCAGAAACGACCACGACGGAACGAATCCTTGTAAGCAAGGCTTCTTATCCTCTGTGCTCGTTTCTTCCTTTCCAAACCGCAAACTGTATTTGCGGTTTGGGTTTTTTCTATGCAAATCTGCGACAACCTCTCAGGCGCGTAGTTTATGCCATTATTGGTACGCCAGCTCCCCTGGGAGGGGAGCCTTGGTTTCAGCGTTTTTCTTTCATCAATTTCTCCATCACTCCGTTTTTGCGGAAAAACACCAGCAGCGGCACGCCGAGCAGGTAGAGGACGACGGCTTCGCCGAGCAGGACCTCGCCGCCGTTGATGAAGAAGCCCTGCACGAGCGCGGTCGGCGTGAGCACATACGCCAGCATCGCACCGACGAGCACCGCATTGGCCAGCATGATCGGCACGGGCACGAGCCAGTCCTTTTTGACTCTCGCGGCAAGCAAACAGCCCAGCAGCGTCCCGGCCGTGCCGATGACGATATCGAGCGCGGAGACCGTGGAGAAGATGTTGGAGATCAGGCAGCCCAGCGTGAGGCCGACGGTCAGCGTCGGCTCGAGCACGACGAGCACGCATAGGGCGTCTGCGATGCGGAACTGGATGTTGCCGTAGGCGAACGACGCGGTCAGGATCGTGATGGCCGCGTAGAGACCGGCGGCGACGCCGTTCAGGGCGATCTGGCGGGTGGTGAGTTTTTTCATGGATGGTTCCTCCTTCTGCAATTGCCGGAGGGATAAAAAGATGGACGCAGTGCGCCCATCTTTGCTTTTCAGCTTTCCCTAGTTTTATTTAAAGACAGGATGGTCACGAACTGTCTGCGCCGGTTTCCGGCGCTATGCAATTGCGGCTGTATTCTACAAAAAAGCCGTCCGTTTGTCAACCGAGAATTTTCTGCCCCGCGACAAATTTGGCCGTGAGGTTCCGGTCGTCGGCCAGATAGGCCGCGCGCTCGAGCCGGGCGCGGACCGAAAGCTCCTGCGGATGGTCCAGCGCCGCGTCGTCCAGCACGACGGCGTCAAATTC